>Ga0180438_10001832_pt1 | contig 36564 bp, 38 predicted proteins | sample SS_ome_12_FD_132455 | JGI IMG/M metagenome (GOLD analysis project Ga0180438, IMG submission 132455) | Hypersaline lake sediment archaeal communities from the Salton Sea, California, USA - SS_3_D_2 metaG | ecosystem: Environmental > Aquatic > Non-marine Saline and Alkaline > Hypersaline >... | reverse complement strand
GTGCCCTATAGAATCTCTGGAGGGGGATCGTCCGTGCAGATTCCTTCCAAGGAGGTGTACGAATGGCGTATGAAGCTGGCCAGCCAGGGTGTTCCATCCAGTGGCGGGATCGGTTACGAAGTATTCGACAAGAAGGATATTGGAATTTCCGACTTTGTCCAGAAAGTCAATTACCGCCGCGCGCTGGAGGGGGAGCTGGCCCGGACGATTCGGGGCATCAGTGGTGTCCAGCATGCCCGTGTCCATATTGTCATTCCGGAAGATAGATTATTCAGAGAGGATCAGCAGGAGGCTACAGCTTCCATCGTGTTAAATCTGCGATCCGGCACTCGCGTGAGGGAAGCCCAAGTCCACGGTATCGTCAACCTTGTGGCCGCATCGGTGGAGGGCTTGGAGCCGGATCGGGTCACCGTGCTCGATTCCAAGGGCAATATTCTTTCCAACCGTTGGCAATCGGATTCGGTGATGGGACTATCGTCCGGACAACTGGACCTTCAGAAAAAGGTTGAGGAGTACTTAGAGAATAAGGCCCAGTCCATGCTCGCCACTGTCCTGGGGGAGGGCAGGACGATTGTTCGCGTATCTGCCGATCTGAATTTTCAGAAAATCGAACGAACCGATGAAAGGTACGATCCTGATAATGTGGCCGTGCTCAGCGAAGAGCGGAGGGATCAGTCGAATACGGGCGAGTCGGGAGAGGGTACAGGGCAGGTAGAACATGTCATCACGAATTACCACGTACCCAGAACCGTGGAGCATATTACCAACAGCGTCGGCAATATCACACGGCTGTCGGTTGCCGTGTTGATCGATGGTGTTTACAACACGAGTACGGGTCCGAACGGCGAAGTGCAGAGCGAGTATGTGCCCAGGACGAGGGAAGAAATGACGATGCTCACGGCTGTGGTCAGGAATGCGGTGGGATTTGATCCGCTTCGTAACGATCAGCTGGAGATACGGAACATACCGTTTGATACGGGGAGAGATATCGAGGTGGAGGAGCCCGTCAGTATGACTTCACAGCCCGAGTTCTGGATCTCATTAGGGCAAAGAATTCTGCCTGTTCTTTTTGTCGTTGTTCTGCTACTCCTGCTTCGGTCGAAATTGAAAAAGGTAAAATTAAGCCTTCCGCCCGTGATGTCACATGGTGGAGGTGTTTCGCTTGCGCCCAGTAGTGTGGTAGAGGATCTAGCAGTACCGAGAATCGATGAAGGCGCACCCCCGGAGGCGATCGAGAGTGCAAAACTCTTAAAGCAAATATCCAATTTTGCTACAGAAAAGCCCAACATGGCGGCGAGACTACTCAGATATTGGATGATTGAGGAATAGGAATGGCCAAGGAACTCGGGAGAAAGATAGACGGAAGGACAAAAGCAGCGATTCTGCTGGTGGCCATGGGAAGCAAGGCCTCGGCCGCCGTGTTGAAGGAGATGAACGAGGAGGAGGTTGAGGTTGTTACCAGGGAGATTGCCCAGCTCGAGAACATCCCGGCCGAGGTCCTGAATGAAGTCAAGGGTGAATTCCGGCAGATGGTCATCGCTCAGGAGTACATTGCAGTGGGCGGTCTGGATTATGCCAAGGAGGTACTGGAACAGGCCCTGGGCAGTGCCAAGGCGTTGGAGATTATCAAGAAAGTCCAGCGGTCGATGGAAATACGTGGATTTAACGTACTCAAGAAACTAGACACGGAACAGCTTCTGAGCTTCATGCAAAAAGAACACCCTCAGACCATTGCATTGGTGCTTACCCAGCTCGAGCCGGAGCAGGCGGCATCCATCCTGGGGAACCTGCCCGTCGATCTTAGGAACGATGTCATGTACCGGTTTGCCACGATGGATCGTGTGTCTGCCGATTATATCAAAGAAGTCGAGCGTGTTTTGGAATCACGCGTGGAATTTAACGCCAGTGGAAATCAGATCGGTGGTGTGAAGATGGCTGCTGGTATATTGAATCAAGTGGGGCAAACCGTGGAGAAAAGCGTGCTTACCAGCCTAAGCCAGCGCGATCCCGAGTTGGCCTCGGAAATCAAGAACCTTATGTTCGTATTCGAAGATATCCTGCTCCTGGATGATCGGTCGATCCAACGCGTCCTCAAGGACGTCGACATGAAGGAGCTGAGCCTGGCCCTGAAGGCGGGTAGTGACGAGCTGAAAAATAAGATACTTGACAATGTGTCCGAGCGTGCGGCAACGATGATCAAGGAAGAGATGGAGTTCATGGGGCCCGTTAAATTGCGGGATGTCGAGAAGTCCCAGCAGAAGATCGTCGACATCGTAAGGAAACTTGACGAAGAGGGTGAAATCGTCATGGCCAGTCCGGGCGCTAAGGAGGAAATCATTGTCTAACCATACGGTACACGTGAAAAAGAAGGTGCGTAACATCCGGTACGCATCGTGGGGTGACAAGGCGAATGCATCCTTGAATATCGCGAATCATTGGGCCAGCCGTCAGACGGCCAGAAAATACCGCAGTATAGAAGATATGGAGAAGGAATGTCAGGAGCGTTGTGAGTCCGCCTATCGTTATGGATACGAAGACGGTAAGAAGATTGGCGTACAGGAAGGGAGGGATGAGATCAAGGACTCATTGGCCTTTCTCAACGAGACGGTACACAAGCTGATGGAAAAACGAGATATCATCTTTAAAGATGCCGAACAGATGATCGTTCAGCTGGCTATAGCCGTTGCCGGAACGATCCTCCGTCAAGAGGTGAAGGTCAATACCGATCTCGTCAGAAAACTGGCGAGAGAATCGTTGCGATTGGTGGAAGATAAGAAGCGCGTCAGTATTAAGGTGAATCCGACTGATTGGAATGCGGTTCGAGGATTCGAGGAGGAGATTCTGTCGTCTGTGCATGGTGTGAAAGAGTGGGAAATTAAAGAGGACGACCGCATCACACGCGGAGGATGTATCATCGAGACAGACTCGGGGATCATCGATGCCCAACTGGAAACACAACTTGCAGAGATTGGTGCCACGCTGATGGAGACTGTGTGATGGAAACCGTTGTCGTAGAAGATACTGTGATGCCCCAACTGGATAAATACGTCGATATTCTCCGGGACTGTACCCCGATGCGCCGATGCGGAAGGGTGAGCCGCGTCGTCGGTGTTGTTGTGGAATCCATAGGTCCGACTATGAACATCGGGGACGTGTGCTGGATACGGGCGAAGGATGGCGTCCATCAGATATTGGCCGAGGTCGTTGGAATTAAAGGAAGCCGTCTTTTGTTGATGCCGTACGGTGCGATTAACGGCATCAGCAGTGAGTCTGAGGTCATCGCACACCGGGAACCCATCACCGTTTCCGTGGGAGAAAGTCTGTTGGGACGCGTTTTGAACGGTATGGGCAGACCCATCGATGGAAAGGGGCCGATTGTCGTGGACGAGAGACGGCCCATTCACGCCAGCCCGCCCGATCCTCTGAGTCGGGCGCGTATCTCCAAACCCATTCCCACGGGGATACGATCCATCGATGGTCTTTTGACATGCGGCGAGGGTCAGAGAGTGGGCATTTTTTCGGGCAGCGGTGTCGGAAAAAGCGTTCTGTTGGGCATGATTGCCAGGAATACGGAGGCTGATGTGAATGTCATCGGCCTGATCGGAGAGCGGGGACGTGAAGTCCGGGAATTTATCGAGAGAGACCTGGGGGAGGAAGGGCTCAAGCGATCCGTGGTTGTGGTCGTCACATCGGATGAGGCGGCGATACTTCGCATCAAAGGCGCGCTGGTGGCCACCACGGTAGCCGAGTATTTCCGGGATCATAGCTGCCGCGTGATGCTGATGATGGATTCGGTGACTCGTTTTGCCATGGCTCAGAGGGAAATCGGCCTGGCAGCCGGAGAGCCGCCCACGACCAAAGGATACACGCCTTCGGTTTTCACGCTGCTGCCGAAGCTTTTAGAACGGGCGGGTACGGGGCCCGTGGGAAGCATTACGGGTCTCTACACAGTGCTGGTAGAAAGCGATGATATGACCGAGCCTGTTGCTGATGCCGTGCGTTCCATCCTGGACGGTCACATCGTGCTTTCGCGCAAACTGGCTTCCATGGGGCATTATCCAGCTGTGGATGTCCTGGATAGCGTGAGTCGTGTGATGAATGAAGTGATTCCGAGAGAGCATCGTGAATCGGCCTTGCGAACCTTGGAAACGATCTCCACGTACCGGGAGGCCGAAGATCTGATCAATATTGGAGCCTACGTGAACGGAAGTAACAAGAAGATCGATCATGCTCTTTCTATGATCGATTCGGTGAATGCGTTCCTCAAGCAGGATATCGACGAACACGTATCGTACTCGGCGACGATCGACTCGTTGACGGAATTAACCTCTTCAAAGAACAGTTGATGGATGATCGAGGGATGGTGTATCGATGAAAAAATTTCGATTCCGGCTCCAGAAAGTTATGGAATACAAGGAAGAGATTGAGAAACAACGAAAGCTGGAACTAAGCAAGGCAAAGCAACGCGTGTATGATGAAGAAGAGAAACTCAAACGACTCCAGCGTCGGGATAGCGTCTGTCGCAAACAGATTCAAGAGAAGGGGACGGCAGAAAGGATCGATCCCAGAGAAATGAATTTATACTACCAATACTTGAAGGTACTACATGTGCAGATGAAACACCAGAACGGCTGTATTCTTGAAGCGAAAGAGGTCATGGAAGAGAAACGAAAAATATTACTGGAAGCCACCAAGGAACGAAAGATCTTAGAAAAACTGAAAGAAAAGAAGCATGTTGAATACAACTTGGATATAGCCCGTCAAGAACGGTTTGTCCTTGATGATGTAACCAGTACAGCCTTCGCACGAAGGAGGATTGAACAGTAGTGGATGTTGAAGAAAAAAAAGAATTGGTTGACGACCTTCCCAAGAGCGAGGAAGAGGGCGTCCAGCCGCCTAAGAAAAAGAAGAAATTTTTGAAATACTTCTTACTTCTTCAGGGTTCGATGGTGATCGTGTTTTTTACGGTCTGGTTTGCGGTGGATCGCATGGAATCGGCCAAACCCACGGAAGAGTCGGCTGCTGAAGAAGCCCTCAGCGATACCACCCAAGTGTCAGCGGAAAACGCGACGGAGGCCGCACCTGCCGATTCATCGGAATCAACGGCTGAAAATGAGATGCGCGATAATGAAAAATTCGAACTCCTCGAGCAGATGACTATGATCAAAGAGCAATTGGCACAGAAACAGATTCAAATGCGAGAAATGTCGATAGCGGCCAAGGAACGCGAGAAATTGTCGGCAGAGATCGACCAGTTGAAAGTGGCTATGGCCGATAAGGAGAAAGAGCTCGAGTATTTTCGGGATACACTGCCGGAGCGGGTGGCGGACAAACTGGCCGATCAGCAGGGTCTCACTATGGAACGCAGGGGAGAGACCGACGACGGCCAGCAGGCCACGGCGGTTCAACAAACAGCTGTTCAGCCGGCTGGTGCTCAGACGGGCAAAAGCCAGCAGGGAACGGGCATTCGAAAACTGGCCAAGATTTATGAGGCCATGCGACCCGAAGAAGCGGCGCCTATTCTGGCTCGAATGGACGATAACGAGATTGTCGATATTCTGTTGAGAATGCGGCAACGGTCTGCGGCCAAACTCATGTCCAACCTCGATCCCGTGACTGCCGCACGCATCAGCAAACGCATCGGAGAACGGTAAAATATGGCGACGATGGTCAAATCCAATCCCTGGGCAGCGCTGTTTGGAAAAAAACCGGCATCGCAAGTATTCCCTTTTTCGCCTGTTGGAATCGGTGATCTCTCGATAAAGGGAAACGAGGGGACAACATTCCGGGATTTATTCCAGGCGATCTTTCTATCCAAGGCGGGAGGGGCTGAACGGATCAAACTCGATCCTAATGTCTGGAACCGCGTGTCCGAGTCGGCTGGAAAGGAAGTGCTGGCAGGGGAAGGATCGGATGTCTCCACACATATCCCATGGGATTTGAGCGGACATAGAAAAGAGAATAAACAAGCATCCTTTTCTCGTGGACATACAGCCTTCGTGCCCTCCATTCCGAGCCAGGAGGTCGGAGAAAATCGGATAGGAAATTTATATCCCCATGATGAGAACGATGGGTTAGAACATACAGTGAGTCCGAAAAATACGAAACAGGCGCAGAACCATTCGAAGAAGATAACGGCTTCTCGTTTCGTATCCAATCCGGAGAAAGAGATCGGAACGGAGGAGAAGGCCGTCTTCCAGCGACCTGTCGATGGAGATGCTGTTCCGCATCCAAATAGAGAAATACCGGAGACGGAAACGGCATCGTCCGAACTACTGGAAGGGAATGGAAAGCCTCAACCAACAACGCACGTTCCGTCTCCCTCGACACGCCAAAAGCCGGAGCAAAAGGTAGGTGCGGGATCGGGATTGAAGGTATCGATGAAGGGTGTCCATCACAACGTGAGGAAAGTTTCGAACGGGTCCATGCCAGCATCCTCTCCGACCATCGATGGAACCGATGCATCCGAAGAGATAAAAACACCTCGGTCTTTCAAGAAGGCCGTCGTGAAGGATGGTTCGAAACCCGTCCCGTCTCCCCATATGAATTCCGAGACATCGGAGCCTACCGAAACCCTCGATCCGCTGTTTGACGCACCTGAAAGGTCTGTTCGTCAAGATTCGGAAACGGCCGACAGGGTGCAATCAAGATTGAAAAAAACGGTCGCGCCTCTCCATCGAGAAGGACGTGTCCATGCACAGGATCACACCGGAGGTGGTGTGCCAGAAACCGTCATTTCCGGCGCTTCCCAGGAGGCGGAGGCCGCTCAAGTCCTTCCGGATGGTCAGAAATATGAATCCTTGAAATCGGGGCCATCGGTGCATGGAGTGAAGCATATTCATGCCCAGGATCGTTCCCATCATGTGGATATACCAACCGTCGTATCAGAAACATCTGGGGAAATAGCAGTAAGTCAGTCTCAGGAAGACAACTCCTCTGAATCCATAAAATCCAATGCGTCTGCGCACCGGCCGGGTCGTGTCAGTACACCATCAACCGCGTATGATGCATCTATCCAAACAAAGAGTCACGAACCCGTCGTGGACGGCTCTATCGAATCGGATTCTCAAAGCACGGGACCATCCGATGCCCGGACAATCAAGGTCAGGGATTCGGCCACGGTCGTCGGAGCTGACGGCAAGGTTCTTAAAGATCGTCCAGATCGTGTCGTTTTATCATCCGTCAGTCCAGAGCCATTCGAGAATCTGAAAGCGCGTCCGACACGAGCACACGGCTCCTTGAAATCCACGATTCAAACGCTGGATACCGTGGACAGAGATACCGTGCATAACTCAGAACACAAGACGGGGGGATCGGGCATGTTTGCCCGATTGGGACGTACCGTCCGAACGCACGATCATCCGGCGGACGAGGTTGAATCTTCGATCCATCCCGAAAAGACGACGACTACCGAGAAGGATCGGGCGTCGCTGAACACCTTCGAAAAATCCGTGACTCCATTCCCTAAGAATGGAGTCGGTTTACAATCGTCACGCTCAAGATCGGTGAAGATTCCGGTGCCTGAAGGAACGCCGATTATCCAAGATACCTCGGAGAAGGCATCCCCACACCCGATACCGGAGAATACACGGACTGTCATGACCGATAAAGGTATCGAAAGAATGGTCGTCCAGGATGCAGATAATCGAAGGACGACGAGGAAGGCGCTCTCTTCCGAAGCTCTGAAGATGGGACGTGCTTCGTCATCGCCGACCCATGATGTAAAAAATCCATCGATTCAGACTGAGGGGGAGGGTGGACAATCCATGACCGATGGAATGATGTCCACAGAAACAGGTATCCTGAAAAACAAATCCGTCTTAGATTTTCAGAAATGGAATGCAGAAGATGGTGCCCCCAAGGTTGTATTTCATCACGACCGCGTTCCATCCTCCAGACCTCAGGGTATACCTGCCGGGGCCAGAGATCCCGGTCCTCCGGTGAACGGTCTGCTTGCCAGTCAGATCGTGCCCTCGATGGTTCGCATGGTTCGCGAAGGCAGCTCCAAGGTAACGGTTGCACTCCGACCGAAGCAGTTGGGCCGGCTGCGGATGGTGCTGGTCTCGGAAGAGGGCCGGCTGAATGCCAAGCTGTTTGTCGAATCCAGCGAGGTGAAAGAACTGATCGATCGCGTACTCCCGGACATGAGAGCCGGTTTGGAAAAAGAGGGGTACCGGATTCAGAATTTTGATGTTCACGTAAACCGGGAATTCCCCAACCTCTCGGATCGGGGTGCTGGCGCGTTCCGAGACGGCAGAGGAAGTTACGCGTCCTCCGGCAGATACTCCCAGGAAACCCTTCAAGAAGATGCGAGAGACGAAAACCGTCATGGCGACGGTGTACGCTATTTTGGATACAATTCTATGGAACTCGTTGCATAAATAGATTATCGAAGGAGGTGAAACAAAACCATGTCGATCGACGCTATATCGCAGACACCAGAGACGATGTCGAGTGCATCGTATCTGGATCAGAGTGGACTGGGCAAGGAGGCATTCCTGAAACTCTTGGTGGCACAGCTGACCAACCAGGATCCTTTGGAACCGATGGATAACCAGGAGTTTCTGGGGCAACTCTCTCAGTACAGTTCGCTGGAACAGTTGATGAACCTGAATGATACTCTGAGCCTGAACAACGATTTGACAATGTCGGTTCATAACGCACTGATGATGGACCTCATCGGGAAAGACGTGAAAGTGATGGGCGATATCCTCCACTGGAGCGACGATGCCACTGCCAAGATATCTTATACACTGCCACAAGCGGGTAATGTATCGGTTCAGATTCTAGATGAATCGGATCAGGTGATTCGCACCCTGAATGAAGGTCTTCAGGCTGCGGGTGATCATGTTCTGGAATGGGACGGCAGGGACAACCTGGGGAACCTCGCTCCTCCGGGTGATTATCGGGTGCAGGTGATGACTGGCGATGGTCAGGAAACGGCTTCGCAACTGCAGACATACATCATCGGACGGGTAACGGGGATTCAGTTTATTGGTGGCAATCCGGTTCCGTACATCGGTAATCAGGCCGTAAATCCAGCGAACATCATCGCGATTTATGATCCATCACTAACCTAGGAATCACGAAGGGAGGTGATAAAATGATTCAGGATCTACACCACATAAGCGGAAATGTCGTACCCGTTCCGTCCCGGTCCGGATCACAGGTCGGAGGGAAGGATGCGTCGGCTTCGTTCCAACAAATACTGGAAGATCAGTTACACCGTTCCGACGATTTGAAATTTTCGGTGCATGCCCAGGAACGCATCCGTCAGCGAAGCATCGTCATGGGATCGCAGGGCGTGGAACGGCTTAGGAAAGGTGTGGATCGGATTGCGGAGAAAGGGGGGCAGGAGTCCCTGGTTTTAATGGACGACTCCGCTTTTCTCGTGAGTGTGAGGAATCGTACTGTGATAACGGCCATCGGACGGGAGAATCTAAAGGATAACGTCTTCACCAATATCGACAGTACGATCGTTGTTTGAACCCAAGGGCTGGACCCCGATGGGGAAGCCCTGACGCTGCCGACTGACAGAGGCAGCGAAAGTTAGGAGGGCAGTAACTATGATGCGGTCACTCTTTGCAGGTGTATCCGGTCTTAGGAACCATCAGATTCGGATGGACGTGATCGGTAACAATATCGCCAACATCAACACGATTGGATTCAAATCGGGACGTGTTACCTTTCAGGAGAGTTTAACCCAGATGATTCGAGATGCCTCGCGTTCCCATGGTCATGTCGGCGGTATCAATCCCATGCAGGTGGGACTGGGTATTTCCATCGGAAGTATCGATACAACTTTTACTCAGGGTAACCTGGAGATGACGGGCAACACCACAGATTTGGCCATTCAGGGTGATTCCTTTTTCGTCTTAAGCGACGGACTGGCTGAATACTACAGCCGAGCAGGCAATTTCGTTGTAGATGGTGAAGGACGGCTGGTCCATGCAAGGAACGGTTTTATCGTTCAAGGGATGGTAGCCAATAGTGCCGGCGAGATTCCTTCGGGATCCACCATCGGCAACATTACTCTCCCCTTCGGTCAGAAGGCGCCGGCAAAAGCCACGTCGGAAATCGACTTTACGTGTAACCTGGATTCTGACACCCAGGGCTTGGTCCAAATTTGGTCCGCTGACTTTAGCAAGGTTGCCGAGGTAGTTGCCAGCGATGCACCGACCTCCCTGACGATTGACGGCACCAACGACACGCTGACTTTCGAAGTCGACGACGATATGGGAAGCACGCTGACCCGGAGCATTACCCTAACCTCTGGCACGTACGCAACGGTCAGTCATCTCGTGGCCGAAATCAACACGCAGATCGACCGGTACGACGATATTGCCGGTGAGGTCGTGGCCGAGGTGGCCGAGGTCGGCGGTACAAAGCTGGTGAAGATACGGACCGTGGACAATGGTGGTACGTCTACAGAGCTTACCCTGTCGGGCAATGCTTGTGCCAACCTGAATCTGTCGACATCCCAGGTCACTGGGACTGATGTGGTAACGGAAATCAATGAATTGCCCATGGTCAGTAATGATCTCACAGATGGCGATATTTTTCGAATCTCAGGCATCAATCCAGACGGTACGGTGGTAAGTGCAGAATACGTGTATACAACCGGTGATACCGTTCAGGAACTCATCGATCAACTGAACGATGCATTCTCGGGCGCTACGGCCACACTTTCCACTGAAGGTAGATTGCTCTTGACCGATAGTATCCGGGGTGAGACAAACACGACGGTGACGCTGACGTTCAGCGACGATGACTCATCGGGTAGTGCGGTGAACTTGCCTACGTATATCTCGACGCAGACGGGCAGGGATGCAGGTACGCACGCGGCGAGCATCACGGTGTTCGACAGTAAAGGAGCCACCCATACGGTGTCCGTGCTGTTCACGAATATTTCTACAGACACGCTGCCCAATGTGTGGAGCTGGGAAGCATCTGTGGATAACGGAGATATCACACCGACGGCAGGGAATAAGGGCACACTCCGGTTCAACAGCGACGGAAGCCTGGCCGTTTTCACTATCGGTGATGGTCAGCCCTTGACGTTCGACCCGGGAGCAGGCGCTGATACCATGCGGGTTGGATTCAATGCCGGCGGTGCCGGGACGTTTGCAGGAATCACCCAGCTTCAGGCGCCCACGACCACGGTGGCGAAGCATCAGGATGGGTATGGCATGGGAAACCTCCAGACCTTGTCCATCGACGAAGCGGGTGAGATCACAGGTCACTTCAGTAACGGCGTTTCTCAAATCCTCGCCCAGATCGTTCTGGCCAAGTTCAACAATCCGGCCGGTCTCGTCCGCGCAGGCGACAATATGTACAAGGCTTCGGCGAACACGGGCACGGCCGTGAAAGGTAAAGTCGGTGGCGGTATACAGTCCAGTATCGCTTCGGGCTCTCTGGAGATGTCCAATGTCGATCTGGCCGAAGAGTTCACCGACATGATCGTGGCCCAAAGGGGCTTTCAGGCCAATGCACGCGTTATCAGTACGGCCGATACGCTCCTGGATGAGATAGTCAGACTGAAACGATAGTAGAATAACACGGGGGGTGGGTTAAACTCACCCCCCAGAAATAAATGTGAGGGGACGGTAACTGATGGATCTGGCAACACTGATAGGTATTCTAGCAGGATTCATACTGATTGGACAGGCCATTATATCCGCGCCTGGGGCAAGCTTCTTTTTTAATCCGAGTGCGTTGCTTATCGTATGCGGCGGAGTCGTCTCTGCGACTTTGGTTAACTTTCCCCTCAAGGATGTCAAGGGATCCATTAAAGTGGCCAAGAATGCCTTTTTACATAAGGCCATGCCGGTCAATGGACTCATCGAAAAACTGGTCGAACTGTCACGCAAAGCACGAGTCGAGGGTCTTCTCTCCCTGGAGAAAGACATATCAGCCATGGACGATGAATTCATAAAAAAAGGCCTCGAGTTGATGGTGGACGGTACAGAGACAGACGTGTTGCGAGAAGTATTGGCCACCGAACTGACCTGTTTGGAGGACCGTCACAGCACGGGGCAGGATATTTTCAGAGCGATGGGAGCCTATGCACCGGCGTTCGGGATGGCCGGTACTCTCATCGGACTGATTCAGATGCTCCAACAGTTGCAGGATCCTACACAGATTGGATCGGGTATGGCCGTGGCATTGGTCACTACCTTTTACGGAGTACTGCTGGCTAACTTGGTGTTCCTCCCCATTGCTGGAAAGTTGAAGACGCGGTCGAACCAGGAAGTCATCTTGAAAGAACTGGCCATCGAAGGGATATGTTCGATTCAGGCGGGTGATAATCCTCGGCTTCTACGGGATAAGCTTGTGACATTTTTAGCTCCAAGCATGCGTAAGGGTGTCCAAGAAACTTCGGAGGCAGCGTGAGGGGGCAGAGGAGAAAGAATAAGGAAGAAACGGGAGGAAGTGGCGATTGGGCATTGAGCTATGGCGATATGATGACGCTGCTCCTGACGTTTTTTGTCCTCATCGTTTCCTTCTCGACCACGGAACTCATCAAGTTCCGTCAGGCCATGGGATCGTTGAGGGGTTCTATGGGTGTAATGATGGAAGAGGAGGGCACCTCGGTCGTTCGACAAGACAAATCTACGCCCATGTCGGTGATAGACCGGGAGGTCATGTTGATGACACTGCAGGAGATCGAAGAGCAGGTGTTTCAGATGAACGCCCAGGACATCGTGAGTATCGAAATCAGTGAAGAAAGTGTCAACTTCCGACTGGATGATGAACTCTTGTTCGATCTCGGCAGTGCCACTCTCAAGCCCGGTGTTCAGGAAATTCTGGGGAACATCGCAAAAATCATCAAGCGATTTTCCTGCAATGTACGGGTGGAGGGACATACGGATAATCTGCCCATACGTACGCCCCAGTTCCCTTCTAACTGGGAATTGTCCAGTGCCAGAGCGATCAGTGTTGTGCGGTATTTTGTCGAAGAACAAAGGATCAATCCCACACGCATGGTGGCCGTGGGATGCGGGGAACATCATCCCTTGGTACTCAATACGACTGAGATAAACCGAAAGAAAAATCGACGTGTCGAGATTTCACTGAACTGGAAAGAGTTGACCGTCGATATGGACATGTAACATCATAAAAGTAGGGTTCAGACTGTATGGCTGACGACATTAAAAGTTTACAGTTGGACGACAAGCCCGAGCTGTTGGAGGAACCTTCCAAAAAGCGGGGTAAGAAACCACGGAAGAAAAAGAAAATAAAGAAAGGGAGGGCTCTTAAGCTGAGTCTGAGCCCTAAATTTCTAAAGATTTCCGTTCGTGTTCTTATCGTGATGCTGGTGATTCTCCTGGAAGTGGGTGTGTCGTATACCGTAGTGACTCGGTTTTTCAAGTCAGATGATACGGCCGAAGATGCGAAGACGGTGTCCGAGGCGCGTACTCAAGAAGACCAGGGTGTAAAGGTGGAGGATGAGCCTGAACAGCCACAGCAGATGCCGCTTTCCAGTGACGGTTCGCAAATCGATTACGGGAGGCTTCAGGGAGTGGTTACCCTGGACGACATCGTTGTCAATCCGGCCTTCTCGGGCGGGAAACGGTACTTTGTGACGTCGATTGTCCTAGCTGTGGATGATAAGGAAATCGCCGAGCGTGTGTCGAATAGAGAACCCATGCTCAGGGATCGTCTTATCACACTCCTGTCCACTAAAACATATGCCTGGCTGGCCAATTTTACCAACCGAGAGACACTGCGCGGAGAAATTCTCAACACAGCGGCAGAGGTCCTCCAAAGTCGAGATGGCATACATGTTTATTTTACCAAGTATGTATTGCAATAAAGGAATCATGCAGTGGCTGAAGTCCTTTCACAAGAAGAGATAGATGCGCTACTGAAGAATGTCTCGAGCGGTAAGCTGAAACAGGAAGAGAGCGACACCGACAAAGAGACGACGTATCTATACGATTTTAAGCATCCCAACAGGGTTTCCAAGGATCAGCTCCGGAATCTTCGAACGATTCATGAGAGCTTTTCCAGGACGCTGGCTACATACCTAACAACTCTGTTGCGCACCATCGTTGATGTAAATCTGCTCTCTATCGACCAGGTGACGTTTCTCGAATTTACCATGGCCATGTCGAATCCGGGTTGTATCTGGATTTATAAGCTGGAGAACTACGAAGGCAAGGGTGTCATCGAGATTAGTCCCGATCTGATGCTCCTGACTATCGAAAGGCTCTTCGGCGGCGAGGGCAAACAATCCGAAGAGACTAGGCCCCTCTCGATGATCGAGCAGAATGCTGCCGGTAAGATCATCGAAAAGATACTCAGTATTTACGATGATGCATGGGCCAAGGCTACACCCATTAAAACGCAGTTGGTCACGTTCGAGCAGAATCCTCAGTTTGCGCAGGTGGCACCGGCCAGCGAGACCGCAGTCGTGATGTTCTTAGAAATCAGCGTACGTAACACCACGTTTCCCATGAACATCTGTTTCCCCTATTATGTCCTCGATCCCATCATTCAGAAACTGGCGGCCGATAATTGGCTAGGTCTTTCCCTGATGCAGAAGACGGAAGAAGATCGATACAAGGCAGAGTATTCGTTGAAACATTCGGAGGTGATGCTCCAGGTATGTCTGGGGGAGACAACGATCTCGATTCAAGAGCTGCTGGACCTGGGTGTGGATGATGTACTCATCCTCGATTCAAAGATCGATAAACCTCTGAAAGTCGTCGTAGGGGAGAAGCCTCGATTTCTCGGACTCGTGGGCAAATCGGGCAAAAGAATGGCACTTCGTATCGATGATATTCTCACTGAAGACGAAAGTATGCCTTTACAGAAACATTCTTCAGCCTGACGAAGCCTCTTAGGTAGATATTCCCCAGGTAATTGGTAATCTTTACCTATGGTGGATTGAAGCACAGAAATCGCCGTTTTCTCCGATCTTCTATTATCCTGATTATAATAGGTTTAACCAAGTCTGCAATGTCCGGTAATTCATCGGATCATGGCATATCGTTTGCCTGTATGCCAGAGAAGCGATGAAATTAGAGGTCGTTGTCGATCAATTCAATGGGAGGAATGACGTGAGCGATACTGAAAACACGGAAGAAAAAGACGTTGGTACCCCGCAGAAAGAGACACCTCAACCATCCAGTGACGTCAACGATGCCGCTGCCAAGGTGCCGGAAGATAAGGCTCCGGAAGACAAAGCCCCAGAGATGGCCACAGACCAACCAGCCGATCAGACGAAAGTGAAGGTTCAGTCGACGCAGTTCTCCCCAATGAATCCCAACAGTGGTGGCATTCAGGCTCAAGGGAACATCGGAATGCTCGTAGACCTTCAGTTGCCTGTTGCCGTGGAGTTGGGACGGGTGAACATGATGGTCAAGGACATTCTGGAGTTGGGGCCGGGTGCTGTGGTTGAGTTGAACAAGTTTTCTGGTGAACCGGTGGATATTTACGTGAACAATAAAAAGTTTGCTGAAGGAGAGGTCGTTGTCGTCGATCAGAATTTTGGGGTCAGAATCTTGGCGCTGATCGGGCCCAACGAACGTCTTATGAACCTTCAGTAGCTTCATTTTTGGAAGAGGAAGAGGAATGAAGTCCATGTTTTGTAGAAAGCGGGTGGGGCGATTTATCGTCGTACTCATTTGTGTGTCGTTGGTTGCAGGCGTTGTCCTGATTGCCCAGGAGCAGTCGCCAAGGGTTGGAGATGCAGAGGATGTCCAAATCGATTCCAACGAACCGGGCCTGCCCCAGACAAGTTTTGGATCCCTATTGTTGAAAACCGTCGTTTCCCTTTTTGTCGTGGTGGGGATGACGGTTTTCGGTATGTACGGATTAAAACGTTTCGTCAACCGAAAAAGGAATGGAAATCTGGCTATTCGTGTCATCGGTTCTACGATGCTGGGACCGAAAAAGGGAATTTACCTGGTTGAGGTTTCTGAGCGCTGGCTCCTACTGGGAGTCACGGATGCGTCTATTTCCATGTTGACGGAGCTGGAGAAAGGATCACAAGAAGATGCATCCTATCCTCCCGGCGGGGGACAGTCCCTGGTTTTGGGCAACCGGTTTCGGGAGTTTTTGGACACGTTCACAAAGAAACGGGGGGATGATGGTTAAGAAACATAGTAAAATTAAACACGTGTTGATTGTTGCCATCATCCTGCTGTTTTTCGGATCGACAACCACGCTTTTGGCCCAGACTCCGCCTATCCCCAGGATCACCATCGGTGTAGAGGGAGCCCAGAAGCCCGGCGATGTCGCCGTCACGCTTCAGATTCTCCTCCTGCTGACGGTCCTGTCCCTGGTGCCGGCCATCGTTGTGATGATGACATCGTTTACCCGTATCGCCATCGTGTTCTCGTTCCTTCGGCATGGACTGGGAACACAACAATCGCCACCTACCCAGGTGGTCATCGGTCTATCCCTTTTTCTGACGATCTTCATCATGGCCCCTGTGGGCAAGAAGATCAACGACGAAGCGCTTCAGCCGTATCTTAAGGGGACGATGAACCAGACCGAGGCCTATGAACGAGCCGTCGAGCCGATCCGGGATTTCATGCTTCGTCAAACGCGAGAAAAAGACCTGGCTCTTTTCGTCAATCTGGCCAAGATGGAAAAACCCGAATCCAGTACCGATTTACCGACACATATTATCATTCCGGCTTTCATCATCAGCGAATTTCGCATTGCCTTTCAGATTGGATTTCTACTGTACATTCCACTGCTTGTTCTCGACATGGTGATAGCAAGCGTACTCCTATCGATGGGCATGATGATGCTGCCGCCCATGATGATTTCCCTGCCGTTCAAGCTCATTTTGTTTGTCCTGGTGGACGGGTGGTACCTCATCGTGGGCTCTATCGTGGCCGGTTTTCATTGAGAGGACAGACTATCATGACGACGGATTTTGTTGTACAGATGGGCTACCAGGCACTTTATACGGTCATTTTGGTGGCTGCTCCTTTGCTTCTCGCCGGCCTGATCGTCGGTTTGGCCATCGGCATTTTTCAGGCTGTCACACAGATACACGAGATGACACTCACGTTCGTGCCGAAGATTTTGGCAGTCGTGTTTGCACTTATTGTTTTCATGCCCTGGATGCTGAGAACACTGCTGGGTTTTACGATTCGGCTGTACAGCATGCTTCCGGCCATCGTGAAGTGAAGAAAGCCATAAGGGGATCTTTTGGAAGGGATATGGGAATATATCGGATTGTTTACCATCATCTTTGGCCGCGTTTCGGCTTTCACCTTGATGCTGCCCGCCATGGGGGACCGCACAGTTCCTCCACCGGCCAAGATCGGTCTGGCGGCGTTTATTAGTATCTTGCTGTTTTCTATGATGAAAGGAATGGAATGGAGTCTGCCAAAAGAGACGATTTCCTTTATCCTTCTGGTGGCGAAAGAAGTGGTCATCGGGCTGGTGCTGGGTTTCACGACCAAGTTTGTCATAGCCAGTGTGCAGATGGCCGGGGAGGTTGTGGGTGTACAGATAGGATTCGGCGTGGCCCGCGTCGTAGACCCCGGATTCCAATCACAAATTTCCATCGTGGCCGAATTCCAGGTGTTTTTTGTGATTCTTCTTTACCTGACTCTGGACGGGCATCATTTTTTATTGAAGGGATTATTCCAGAGCTATCAGGGAATTCCGGTAGCGCATGCGGTTCTGGGTGAAGGAGTGGATAGTCAAGTGGTTCAAATGGCCTCTACTATGTTCCGGTCCGCTGTCAAGATTGGGGCGCCGGTGATTGTCGCTTTGCTCTTGACGAACGTGGCCCTGGGAATTATCGCCAGGACGGTACCTCAGATGAATGTCTTCATCATCGGGCTGCCACTCAGATTGATCGTAGGATTCCTGGCACTGGCCGTGACCATGACACTTTTTATGCATGTGTTTCGAAGTATCTGGACACATTTTCAGCGCGATTTTGTGGGCCTTATCCATCTGTTTTAATCTCTGGGAGAAGAGATGCCGGATCAGTCGTATCAGGAGAAAACAGAGCCAGCAACTCCCCGACGAAGACGGGAGGCGAGGGAGAAGGGCAATGTGGCCAGGAGTATGGAGGTCAATTCGGCTTTCGTGTTACTGGCCGCCGTTATCGCTCTGCGTCTTTTCGGCGGCACTCTGATGAACCATCTGAAGAATACGTCACGGTGGATTCTGTCGCAGCTTTCGGCCATCGAAATCACGACAGAGGCTCTGCCCGGAATGGTGATGTCTGGCATTCAGTTTATGGGATTGATGCTGGGCCCCATCATCCTGATGATCATGGTAGCTGGTGTCAGCGCCAGTCTCGCCCAGGGCGGATTCGTGTTTGCAGCTGAGCCGATCAAGCCCAAGTTCAGCAAGATAAGCCCGGCCAAAGGATTCAAACGGATGTTTTCTATCCGGTCGGTGGTTGAAATGGTCAAGGGGCTCATCAAACTGCTCATCGTCGGTGTCATCGGATACTCCACACTGAAAGGAGAACTGAATACGGTTCCCTATCTGATAGATCAAGACGTGCCTCAGATCTTGGCTTTTTTGGGAAATACGGGTTTCAAACTCATGCTGAGGGCCAGTTTGGCGCTTTTAATCATGGCTGTTTTAGATTATGCGTACCAGAAGTTCGAGTTCGAGAAGAAGCTTCGAATGACCAAGCAGGAGGTGAAAGAAGAGTATAAGCGCACCGAGGGTGATCCCCTGATTAAATCGCGCATTCGGAGTATCCAGCGCGAGCGTGCCAGACAGCGCATGCTGAGCGATGTTCCTAAGGCCGATGTCGTGGTAACCAACCCGGTTCATCTGGCGGTAGCCATCAAATACGACTCGCGCAAGATGGCCGCTCCCATCGTCGTAGCTAAAGGAGCCAGACTAATAGCGGAAAAGATTAAAGAAATTGCCCAGGCGCATGATGTGCCCATCATCGAGAACAAAACACTCGCCCGACTCCTCTATCGAACGGTAGAGATCGGCGCGCAGATTCCATTCGAGCTGTACAAGGCTGTGGCCGAGATCCTGGCCTATGTGTATCGGTTGAAGAAGAAAAGTAATTATTAACAGGAATATTCCATTACTATGGCATCAACGAATACAAATCGACTCTTAGCAAACAGTGATATCCTCCTGGCTCTGGGCGTGGTGATGATCCTCATCGTGATGATTTTCCCTCTGCCTACGGCTATGATGGATCTGCTTCTGGCACTGAATCTCGCCATCGCCATGCTCATCCTGATGGTGTCGATGTACATACAGCAGCCTCTTCAATTCTCGGTATTCCCGGGACTTCTGCTCATCGTCACCCTGTTTCGACTCTCCCTGAACGTGGCCTCGACCCGACTGATTCTGGGGCAGGCTTATGCGGGCAAGATTATCACTGCCTTCGGTGATTTTGTCGTGAAGGGGAATTACATCGTCGGACTCGTTATTTTTCTCATCCTGGTCATCATCAATTTTGTGGTCATCACCAAGGGTGCAGGACGTGTAGCCGAAGTGGCTGCACGATTCACCCTCGATTCCATGCCCGGAAAACAAATGAGCATTGATGCCGACCTGAATGCAGGACTCATCGACGAAAACGAGGCACGGCGCCGCCGGCTCCAGATTACGCAGGAGGCCGATTTTTACGGTTCCATGGATGGTGCCAGCAAATTCGTTCGCGGTGACGCGATTGCTGGTTTGATCATCACGATGCTGAACATCATCGGCGGCCTCATCATCGGCGTTGCACAACATGGCATGCCCGTGGGAGAGGCCGTGAGAACGTACACGCGACTCACCGTCGGTGATGGACTGGTGTCTCAGATACCCGCTCTGATTATTTCTACAACGGCCGGTCTTGTGGTCACCCGTACGGCTACGGATTCGCACTTGGGTCAAGACCTGACAGGGCAGATATTCTCAACGCCTCGGGCCATCTACCTGGCCAGCGGTGTGCTGCTGGCACTGGGCATAACGCCCGGTCTACCCCTGCTTCCGTTTCTCATTCTGGGTACTATCACGGGCGCCATCGGCTTCGCCGTGAAGAATACCCAGAAAGAGTCGGAAGAAGTCGATGAGGCACCCGTGGAGAAACCCGTGGAGGAGATCGAGGATTATTTGAGGGTTGATCCTTTGGAATTGGAGATCGGATACGGTCTGATTCCCCTGGTAGATACCGAACAGGGGGGTGACCTGCTGGTTCGCATCACGCAGCTCCGTAAGCAATGCGCCACTGAAATCGGTATCGTCATACCGCCGATTCGCATCCGGGACAACATTCAGCTGAAACCCAACGAATACGTCATCATGATCAAAGGTGTGGATACGGCCAGGGGCGAACTGATGCTGGGACGATATCTGGCTTTGAACCCAGGCATGGCGGAGGAGCAGTTAGAGGGCTCGCGCGTCATTGAGCCGGCCTTCGGTCTACCCGCAACCTGGATTGCCGAGAGTGAGAGGGAGAAGGCCGAGCGTTTGGGTTACACGGTGGTCGAGGCCGTCGCCGTTCTTACGACGCATCTACTGGAAGTGTTGAAGTCCAACGCTTACCAGATTCTTGGACGGCAAGAAGTTCAAAACCTCTTGGATAATCTAAAGAAGCAGCAACCGGCTCTCGTAGAAGACCTCGTCCCCAATCTCCTCAACCTGGGAACCGTGGAGAGGGTTCTGCAGAATCTGCTCAAGGAGAAGGTTTCGATCCGTAATTTAACCACGATCCTGGAAACGTTGGCCGATTACGCCTCCGTTACCAAGGATGCCGATATTCTGACAGAATACACACGGCAGGATTTATCCGAAACCATCGTCCAGCCGTACCTGACGGATACGGGTACGATTCGGGCCATCACCCTGGATCCTGCTGTCGAGCAGATATTCACAAAGGCGATTCAAGAGCTCCAGCAGGCTGGCGGGGTACAGGGTCTGGAAAGGCCAGTCTTACCCCCAGAGATTGTGCAGCAGCTCTACACGGGACTGGCTTCAGAAATCGAAAAACTCGTCAAAGAAGGAAGCCAACCCATTGTTGTTACTCCGCCCGGCGTGCGGTTGTACTTTCGCAAGCTGATGGAGTCGGTGTTCCCCAACCTGACAGTTTTGTCATTCGGGGAATTGCCATCGCGGGTTCAGATAGAATCTATAGGTAGTGTGAGGTTTAGCGATGCAGGTTAAACGATTCCGCGCTTCCTCGATGCAGGAAGCTCTGACCGCTGTGAGACGGGAGCTCGGGGATGAGGCTGTCATCCTCAAATCGGAGGTATTGCCCCGGTCTGGCGTTTTTGATCTCATGAAAAAAGACACCGTGGAAGTCGTCGCAGCGGTCGATGTGCCTTCTACGGGTTTTAACGGGCCGACACCCCGAAAATCACCGCATCCCGGGTACTATGCAGAGAAATTCCTGAATCAGTCGTATCCGAATGCATCGGGAATGCCTGCTCAACCACAGACGGATTCCCTTTTTGCAGAGGCCCTGAATAGCCGACTGGCCAGCGAGCAACCGTCTTTTAACCAGAGGGCTGATTTATACCAATCGTTCTTGTCTGCCCTCTCCGGAAAATCGATGAAGAACAGAGCAGCCATCTCCACGAGTAAAAAATCATCCCGGACGATAAAACCAGGATCGAAGAAATTAAAAAAATCGTCAACGAATCAACAATCCCGGGTATCGAAAACCAGTGCTCAACTCAACATGATCGCCAAGAATCTTGATGCATTGAACCGAAAAGAAAACATCGACACCTTGAAGGCCGAAATCAGGCAATTGCAGGCCACGGTAAAGGCCATGTCCGATCAGATGGGTCCCATCCATGAGCTTTCGATCAGAGAATTCGCCGACATGCCGACGCCCCTGGCTCAGGAGATGATGGGACTGATGGAGATTGGTGTCGAAAAGCATGTGGCCAGGCAGCTCATCGAGAAGGCCACGTCTTCGGTTCCCCTGGAGAGCTATCATCAAAAACAAATCATCCGGGAGCGTCTTGTTCAGGAAATGTCCCGGATGATCAAGACGTCGGGTCCGATATCGTGCAGGAAGGGCCAGACAAAAGTCATTGCCCTCGTCGGGCCGACGGGTGTGGGAAAGACCACGACTCTGGCGAAATTGGCAGCCAACAGCAAATTTAAGTTTAACAAGAAAGTGTCTCTGATCTCGGCTGACACGTATCGGATGTCGGCCATCGAACATTTGAACACGTTTGCAGGCATCGCGCATCTTCCCCTGAGCGCTGTGTATTCCCCGGAGGAGCTGAAAGCTTCCCTGGCAGCGCATCGGGATAAGGATTTGGTTTTTATCGACACGGCAGGCAGGAGCCCCAGGGATGAGAAACACCTGGACGAACTGAAGGCATTCATGAAATCGTCCACTCCTGATGAGATTCATCTGGTATTACCGGCCAACATAAAGAATCGCGACATTTTAGAGGCTGTCCGACGGTTCAGTATCTTGCCCATCGATCATATAGTCATCAGTAAAATAGATGAGACAATTGCTCCGGGTTGTATCCTGAACGTCGCAGCCGAAACGAAGAGTCCCATTTCGTACGTCACCAACGGACAGATGATTCCTGATGACATCAAACTGGCAAATTCAGAACAATTGGCACGAATGATACTGAGGGTTGCATGATATGGATATGGAAGATCAATTGACAGGTGTCCGAAAGATGGCCGAGGCCGAGACGAGCCTACGAGGCCGTATCATCACGATTACCAGCGGAAAGGGAGGTGTCGGCAAGTCGAACATCGCCCTGAATCTGTCCATCGCCCTGGCCCAGATGGGCAAATCGGTCACTCTTTTCGATGCCGATACCCATCTGGCCAATCTCAACATCCTGACGGGGAATGCATCCGATCATACGCTGGCCGATGTGGTTTTTGGTGACAAGTCTATTTCCGAGCTTATGTTCGACCATCCCACGGGCGTAAAAATCGTATCGGCCGGTTCCGGGATGAACATGCTGGCTGGACTGGAAGAGGGCGTTAAACAGCACTTTTTCCAAGAAATCTACAATCTCTGTTACAGCGATGATTTTATTCTTGTCGACACCTCAGCAGGCCTCTCCGAAACCGTCGCGGATTTTGCTATCCGGGCCGATGAGGTCATCGTTATCACAACGCCCGAACCGACGGCTGTTAGCGATGCGTATGCCCTGGTGAAGATTCTATTCGGCATGAAACGAAGGATTCGGTTTAAAACACTCATCAACCTCGTCAAATCGGAGGACGAAGCCGAAGAAGTGTTCGAACGGTTCTGCCTGGTGATTCAGCATTTTCTGCAGACGGATACGGATTTTCTGGGCTACCTGGTGGAGGATAAACATGTTCGACAGGCTGTTCAGAAACAGAATCCCTTTATCAGTGCGTTTCCCAACAGCAAGGCTTCGAGGTGTATTCATCACATTGCGGAGAGGATGACATCATGAAAACCCTTCTCTTTATCGTTTCACTATCCCTGGCCTCCATCGTCATTTGCGCCTGTACGTTTTTGGGGGTTCGGATGGGGCCGGCCCTTTGGAGGGGACTCGTGGTGTTTATTTTATCCTATATCGTCGGCTTGATGGGGGCGGTTGTTTTTTTCGTGAGCTACCTTTCACCCAAGAAACCGGTCCTCACAACATTCCCGAATTCCACTTCCAATAAGAACGACGCGGACAAGTCTACCCACTCAGATGAGGAGAAACCAGCTCAGTGATGGAAGCGACGTACACGGCGGTAAAGACCGAGAAAGTCGAAGACCTCTGGAAGAGGTTCTGTGAAACCAAGAGTGATCACCTGAAGGAAAAACTGGTGCTTCATTACATGTCGTTGGTTAAATATATCACCGACAGTCTGTTCTCGCATCTGCCAGCCCATGTATCTCGGGAAGATTTGATGGGTGCGGGTGCGCTGGGACTCATCGATGCCATCGAACGGTTTGAACCCGACAGACAGGTGAAGTTCGAAACCTTCGCATACATACGGATTCGAGGAGCTATCCTGGACGAACTCCGCTCGTACGATCTGATTCCTCGGTCGGTACGCTTGAAGATGAGGCAGCTCCAGAAGGCCATTCAAGATCTCGAGGGGCAGTTGAAGCGCAGTCCCACGGAGGTAGAGATCGCCAAAAAGCTGGGCATAAGCATCGAATCGTACCGCGATCTGTTGAAGTGTCTCAGTCCCATTCGCTTTTTTTCGTTATCGACGTCGTTGAACGGCCAGGGAGAGTTTGAGATGCAGAAGAAGGCTCAGTCCTTCGGAGCGTTTCACGACTCTCCAGAATTGCCGACGGAGAACCAGGAACTCAAGAGTGCTATGCTCAGGGCCATACAAAACCTACCCAAGCAGGAACGGTTGACTATTGCGTTGTATTATTACGAAGAAATGACAATGAAGGAGATCGGTGTCGTTCTCAAAGTATCAGAATCCAGGGTGTCACAGATACATACACAGGCCATTATAAAGCTGAGAAATGCCGTTGAAAGAACACTGAATCAATAAGGGGGACATGTGGATGCCGGAGTCTATTGAACAGCCGTATCTGAATATGCCGGCCAGACCCATGGAAAAGGTGAGACAAAGTCGTCGGTTGAGTGAATCCAACGATCAGGAGAGTCCCTTCGCTCGTCTTCAAAAGAAGGAATCGGAGGAAGAACAGAAACGACAAGAGGATACGTTCGAGAAGGAATCTCAAGAAGAGACTGAGGACGAGACGCTGGAAAAGGGAATTGCATTAAAGCCGATTTCGTCCGATCCTGCGGATGCCGACGGGCCGGGTCAGGTGATCGACGTAACTGTATGAAGATCTCTGAGAGCAGGGACGGGCGTTGTCGTGGAAAAATCCCGGCAGTAAAAACCGATAGTGGAAGATGACGATGTCAGATCATATCGATAGAATGAATAATTTCAAGAGTCGAGCGTTACAATGGATGGTCGGAGAGGTATTGTATGCATGCCTTCGGCTGCGCTCGATCCGAGGAGCATAATCTCGTTTTTACCAGATGGAATATGAAGCCTTTACTCAGGACGTTTAGGTACACCGGATTCGATGTTAGAAAAAGGAGGATTTCGCGCCTGTGTTTTTCATTTTTTCTCCTTAGGTAGTTATTCCCCAGATAGCTGGTAAACATTCCCCATACATAAAGGTTTGAAAATAAGAGCCCGGGAAATGGAATTCGATAATTATATTATAATCAATACATTAAAAATATTTTATTATCTTAATATTTTTGCGGATACTGGCATATCGTTTGCCTTTTGGCGGGGGGACAAATGCGGAGAATACCATGATTGAAGATATTCAACTGGCTGCTGAGGACATGAGCCGGCGTATCGCCGAACAGGAGGTCATCGCCAATAATCTGGCCAACGTGAATACAGCCGGATTCAAACGGGACAAAGTATTCCTGGATGTGCTGACCGATGCCACGACGGCGAGCGATACGGAAACGCAAGAGATCACGGCCTTCGACCAGGGGCCCATCAAGCAAACCGGAAATCCTTTGGACATGGCCCTGGTGAGCGAGGGTTTTTTCACGATTCAGACGTCGGAAGGTATTCGCTATACACGGAACGGCGGTTTTCGCCTGGACCCAGAGGGACGGTTGATGCTCGTGGAGGATGCCCTGGTCATGGGAGAGAACGGCCCCATTGAAGCGCGGGGAGAAGTCTCAGTGAATGAACAGGGCGATGTGTTCGTCAATCGTGTACGGGTAGATCGGCTGCGGGTCGTGACGTTCGACAAACCGTATCCTTTGAGGAAGCAGGGGAACAGCTTGTTTGTACTGGAAGACGAAAGCACACCCGAAGTCGAAGTGGAAAACGTCCGCATGAAACAGGGCTTTTTGGAAGAATCGAACGTGAACGCCATCGAGGAAATGGTGGCCATGCTGACCGTGTTCCGGTACTTCGAGGCCGATCAAAAAGTACTCAGCACGCAGGATGATATTCTCGGTAAGGCAGCCAACGATATCGGCAAAGTGTATTAAGTACGAGTTTGGAGGATATAGGTTATGAATCGCATCATGCATACAGCGTCCAGCGGCATGACGGCTCAGCAGCTCAACGTGGACAACATTGCCAACAACCTGGCCAATGTAAACACACCGGGTTATAAGAAGAGCCGGATCGAGTTTCAGGACCTGCTGTATCAGACGGTCCGTCCCGCGGGATCGGAGACCCTGGGTGAAACGGAAGCCCCCACGGAGCTCCAGGTGGGATGTGGAACGAGACCGGTGGCCACGACGAAGCTGTACTCTCAGGGCGAGATCGTAGAAACGGGAAACCCTCTGGACATGGCCATTCAAGGCGATGGATTTTTCCAGATCCGGCTGCCCGACGGAGCCGAAGCGTACACGAGAGACGGTTCGTTTAAAATCTCTGAGGATGGCAAAATCGTCAATTCCGACGGTTTTATTCTGGAACCGGAGATCACGATTCCCCTGGATACGGTGGGCATTGTCATTAGTCGAGACGGCCTGATGTCGGCCTATATATCCGGAGTGACGGAACCTCAGGAGATCGGTCAGATCGAACTGGTCAAGTTCATCAATCCGGCGGGATTGAAGAATATCGGGCATAACCTCTACCAGCGGACGCCGGCTTCAGGAGAGTACACGTTCGGGAATCCGGCCACGGAAGGATTCGGAAGCGTGGAACAAATGTACCTGGAGACATCCAACGTGGACGTGGTGGAGGAGATGGTCAATATGATCGTAGCCCAGAGAGCCTACGAGATCAATTCCAAGGTCATCAAAACGGCCGATGACATGATGGCCCTGACGAACCGCTTGAAAGGATGATGAAAAACATGTTTCGTCGGTTTTTTCTTTTTTTAGGATTTGGTTTATTCTGGCACTGCTGTTCAGGAACGGCCGCAGACATCCAGGGATCGCTTCCCCTGGAAATTCGGGAGCAGGTCTATCGGTTTCTGCTGGATCATGTCCAGGCCGACTCCATCGAATTGAGAGTCCAGGTTCCGACGTCGATAGGCGGAGGGATCGATAAGGGCGATGTGGTCAACATTCGGGTGGATTGGCGAAAAGGAACGGAAGACTTGGCCGGCAGAGTGGTGATTCCTGTTTGCATCCGAATCAGAGGGGATCAGTACATCACGACGTACGCAACGGCCACGATTCGTCTGTTCGACCGCGTCTATGTGACCCGATCGCTATTGAATCGTCATCACATCATCAACCGGGACGATGTTCAGAAGGAGATGAGGGATGTCACCAAACTGACCGCATCGCCGTTCAAGGGTACGCAGGCCCTGGTGGAGAGTCGGACAAAGCGGGTAATCGGAAAAGGACGGATCGTGACAGAGGATATGGTGGAATCCGCGCCTCTCATTCGTCAGGGGGACCGTGTACAGCTGATTCTCGTGTATGGCAACCTCCGGGTCACGGCAATGGGATTTGCCAGGAAAGACGGCTGGCTGGGAGATCGGATTCGAGTACGGAACCCGAAGAATCGGAGTGAGATTGTCGGCCGGGTTGTCAATCGAAATGAAGTTATTGTAGAAATGTAAGAGGTGTTTTATGAAGATAAGGAAGAGTTGGGCTGTCATCGCGATACTCGGTCTAGTCGGCGTTTCAGCAGCACAGAACATGGCTACCTCGATGTTTGCCGACCGTCGTGCCCGGCAGGTAGGCGACGTGATTACGATTCTTGTGGTGGAATACTCCTCGGCTTCCAGCGAAGCCAGCACCTCAACGAATAAAGAGAGCGACCATGGTTTCCTGGCTACAGGAGGGTCTAAGACCCAGGCGTATTCACCCATGTATGGGCTACGGGGTCAGCTCAACAACGGCTTTCGTGGCGATGCGGCGGTGAGTCGGGAGGGAAAAATTCGAACGAAAATAACGGCCAATATCAAGGAGATTAACGCCAACGGAAACTTGGTCATCGAGGGGAGCCGCGTTGTGGAGGTCAACGGCGAAAAGGAACTCACGACCATTACGGGAACCGTGCGTTCCAAGGACATCTCCTGGGATAATACGGTGTATTCGTATCAGATCGCCGATGCCCAGATCAGTTACAAGGGTAAAGGAGTCGTGAATACGGGGCAGCGTCCCGGATTTCTGACGAAAATCTTAAACTGGATTTTTTAATATGAATGGTATGAAAAAACAAGGTTTACGACTGTGGATCGTGGCCGCGTATTTCTTGGCCCAAAGCCTGTGCGGTCTTGCAGAGGTTCGTATCAAGGACATTGCTTCCATCCGAGGTGTGTCTCCGGTTCAACTGGTGGGGTACAGCCTGGTGGTCGGACTCGATGGCACGGGGGACGGAAGGCGTTCCCTGTTCACACAGCAGTCCATCCGGAACATGTTGTATCAATTCGGCATCTCGGTTACCGATGAACGTATGAGCACGCGGAATGTAGCCGGTGTGATGGTTACGGCCACACTCTCTCCATTTGCCAAGGCGGGAGGTAACGTCGATGTGGTTGTTTCATCCATGGGGGATGCCTCCAGCCTGGAGGGCGGTACACTGCTCCTCACGCCTCTTATAGGAAAGGACGGTCAGGTGTATGCCCATGCCCAGGGCAGCATATCCATAGGGGGCGTGAACATCGAGACCATGGGAGGCGAGCGGTACCGAAAGAATTATGCCCTGGTAGGCAGGGTTCCCAACGGTGCTCTGGTGGAAAGGGAGATGCCCGTAAACCTGGGCGCCAACGGTCAGATCGAGCTCCTCCTCCGGGAACCCGATTTTACCACGGCAGACCGTATCGCCCAGGCCGTAGACCAGACGTTTGGTAACACAATTGCTTCTCCCTTGGACGCATCCACCATCTCCGTGAACATCCCTGCGGAGTACCGCGATTCCGGACAAATGGTGCGTATGATTGCCATGCTGGAGTCCGTGGAAGTCGTGCCCGATCAGGTGGCCCGAGTGGTCATCAACGAGAGGACGGGCACGGTGGTCGTGGGGGGGAACGTCAGGCTTTCCTCTGCAGCCGTCAGTCAGGGAGACCTGACCGTAAAGATCAGTGCCGTACCCGTGATCTCCCAACCCACGCCGTTTTCCCAGGGTGAGACGGTGGTCGTTCCGCAGACGATGACCACCGTAACTGAAGGAGGAGGCGAACAGGGAGCAGTCATGGTATTGGAAGAACCGGCCAGTGTCAGCGACTTGGCCGACGCGTTGAACGCCTTGAAGGTGTCGCCCCGGGAGATCATCTCCATCTTCCAGGCATTGAAAGAAGCCGGCGCACTTCAGGCGGAATTGGTCATCATGTAATCGGAATGTATTTATGGATGCGGTGAGATTTGGACATGATCTGAACAGCCTGCTTCCTCATCCGCACAAAAAGGATGAGGGTGTGGACCGGTCCGGTGAAATCACACCCGGTGTGGATAAAGACGCCAAGTTAAAGAAAGCCTGTCAGGATTTTGAGGCCATTTTTATCGCGCATCTCTTCAAGACGATGCGGACGGCAAACGAAGAAGAGTCGGGCATATGGGGAAAGAGCATGGGAGGAGACCTGTTCAGGGATCTTTTCGAAACTGAGGTTGCCCGAGAAGTGTCGTACGACGGGGGGATCGGCCTGGCAGGGCTGTTGTATCAGAGTTTTGCCCGGTATGGACACCTCAACGAGATAGATAAATTCCAACCGCCTGATCAAGGGATTTCAGAGGCTCTGGGTCCAGCCTTTGAGAGGATCCAGAATTTTCATCAACCCATCATGAAAGCCAGCAGGACGTACGACATGCATCCGGCTCTGATTTATGCTGTGATATACCGTGAATCCAGCGGAAATCCCCAGACGGTTTCTTCCAAAGGAGCCAAGGGTTTGATGCAGTTGATGGATGGCACGGCGAGGGAGTTGGGCGTGAGTAACAGTTTTGATCCCGAAGAAAACGTGCGCGGAGGAACGCAGTACCTCAGGCAGATGCTGGACCGGTTCGACGGCGATTTGAAACTGGCTTTGGCTGCTTACAACGCTGGGCCCGGTGCTGTGGAAAGACATGGTGGCATTCCGCCATATAAGGAGACCATCGAATACGTCCGTCGTGTGATGCAAACCTACTCAGAGTACAAGACGGCATTTCCTGACATGAATCCGCGCCTGGTATAGGATTTTTAAGAGGGACACCATTTTATGACTATTGAAATGGCAAAAGGTACCGATAATAATCATGATGAGATCAGTCGCATTGTCCGCCATTTAGTGGATATTGTGGAACGGGAGGTTAACGCTTTTCAGTCGCTCTACGATGCATTGCTCGACCAACAGGCTTTGATACTCCGGGGAGACGCCCTCTCCGTAGCGCAATCCAACGAGGATGTGGAGGCCATTGTCGCAGAAACGAAAAAACTGGAGAGAGAACGTCAGGGAAAATCGCAGGATCTTTCCCGTTGCCTGGACGTCGATGAAGGGCTTTCATTATCCGATGTTCTGCCCCTGGTAGAGCAGCGATATACGCAACGTCTCGAGGAGTTGAAGCAGATGCTCCAAGTTTTGGCGAAGAAAATACAGAGTACCAATAAGCGAAACAAATATTTGCTAGAGCACTCCCTTCAGTTTGTCGACAATTGCCTGCGCATACTGGTGGGTGGTTCGGGAGGAGACATTGCCTACGGCAGAACGGGCAAGGTCATAATGCGGGACAATTCTCTTTACAGTGGAGTCGGGTGATTCCCAACAAGCAAGGAGAAGGAACAGCAGATGTCTTCGGCAGGAAAAATCATGGATATTGCGCGTCGCGCTCTGGCGGCGCAGCAGACAGGACTCACTATCACTGGCCATAACATAGCCAACGTGAATACACCGGGATACTCCAGGCAGCGATTGACGCTGCAATCCAATACTCCCGCGTTGACGGAGTGGGGTTTCATCGGGACAGGCGTTTCCATCCAGAGCATCGGACGTATTAGGGATGGATTTGTCGATGCGGAGATTCGATCCGAGAAGCAAGACCTGGGGCGATGGCTGTACAGAGAGCGGATTATGTCGGAGATCGAGGATGTCTTCAACGAACCGTCGGACACCGGGTTGGCAGCCGTGATGAATGATTTTTGGGATAGTTGGGGAGAGTTATCCAACAATCCGCAAAGCGTATCAGCCAGACAATGGGTACAGCAGGTCGGCATTCATCTTGTTAACACGTTTAACCATCTCCACGAGCGGCTTACCGATTTACAGGCCAACCTGAACAACGAACTCCAGTTGGGACTCGAGGAAGTCAATACTATTCTCCACCAGATTGGTGACTTGAATGAAAAAATCACGTACTCGGAAAGTAAGGGTGTTGTGGCCAATGACTATCGGGATCGAAGAGACCTGCTCCTGGAGCAACTGAGTGAACTCGTGGGTGTGAGGGCGACCGAGAGGGATGATGGCATGGTGACGATTACGCTGTCTGGCCAGGTTCTTCTGGAAAGAAACATGGTGAACGAATTGGGAACACGTGAGCGGGGCATTAATTATATAGCCGTGTCGGATCCCACATGGTCGGTAGATAAAAGTCCCGTATCGCTGGTGAATGGACGCCTGCATGGTATCATCGAGATGCGGGACGAGGTGATCGTCGAACAGTTTGACCAGTTGGATGAGCTGGCGAACACACTGGTGGATCGTGTGAACGCGCTCCATCAGACGGGATTCGGCTTGAACGGGTCCACCACAGGCATCGATTTTTTTGACAGCAACACGACCGGTGCCCGGAATATAGCGCTGGACATTAATGTCCTATCCGATGCAAACATGATCGCTGCCTCTGCGGATGGTACCCCGGGGGATGGAAGCATTGCCATGGACATCTTTGATTTGAGAGAAGCCAGAATCCTGTCGGGAGATACTGTCACAGCTGATGAATATTTTGCAGCCATGATGGGTAACTTGGGAGTACGTTCCCAGGAAGCTACGTTCATGAGAGAGAACCAGGAGCTTATGGTTCAACAACTGCAGAATCAGCAGAGCTCGATATCTGGGGTCTCGCTGGATGAAGAGATGACCAATCTGATCAAGTATCAACACGCCTACGAAGCAGCTGCGCGGTTGATTACCACGGTGGATGAAATGATGCAAACCATCTTAGATATGGTGTGAGCCATGCGTATTTCGGAATACATGAAGACATCCTCTTTTTTCGGTGATTTGAATCGGACTGTCGAGAGGATGGTAAAGGCCCAGAGTCAATTAACGAGTTCGAAGCGAATACAGAGGCCCTCGGACGATCCCGGCGGTACTTCGCGGCTCTTGAACTTAAAGGCCTATTTAAGCCGTTACGAGAGATACGAAAAAAACGTCGATGATGCATCCCAGTGGCTCATCGACGCAGAATCTGCGCTGGACGGTATTTTGGATGTGATAACCGATATCAACAACGTCATGCTCCAAGCGAGTAATGATACGTTGAGTGACGCGGAACGAGAAATCCTGGCAGGCCAGATGTACGAATTTCTGGAAGACCTCGTCCAGAAGCTCAACCAGAAATCCGGTGACGTATACTTATTCGGAGGAACCAACAACGACACACCTCCCTATACCTTATCCAATGAAGTGGAGGATGAAACCTTTACTGCGATCCACGATGAGGCCGTTGAGCTTCAGAATGCGGGTGTGTCGGAGGGCAGTGTTGTCGTAACGTCAATCGACGGTTTAACTCAGTATACGGAGGATGTCGATTATACGATCGATTATGAGAATGGAACGATTACCGTGCTGGATTCTGGCAGCATGGCCGATGCCACCGATTATCTCATCTCGTATGAGACAGAAAGGACTGTTATCCCCATACTGAATCCCGAGGGTGTCGATGGTGCACTGATGAGAAAAATCGATGAAGGCGTCTCGATTCAGATCAACATAGCGGCCGATTCGGTGTTTTCGGAAACCAACGACTTGTTGGATGTGGTTCGGCAAGCGATTACGGCACTGGAGAGAAACGATGAAGACGGAATTCGTGAGACCAGAGAATACATTGAAGAAAACATCGATGCCGTCACGAGAGTGATGGGCGAGGTGGGCAGTAAAATCGGTAGGATCGAACTGCAGAAAGAAAAGTTAGCCATGAACCAGATTAATTTAAAGAGGGTGATCTCCAGTATCGAGGATGCGGATATTGCCAGCCTTGTCATCGAATTTCAAAAAGAACAACTCGCATATCAAGCCGCACTGAGCACAGCGGCCGATATTATCCAAACGAGTCTTTTAGATTATCTGCAATAGAGGGAGTTCCTGCATGCTTCAGACCGAAGAGCAAGTGGAAGAGATCGAGAGCAAACAAGTCATCGAATGTCCGTTTGGCAAAATCCCTGTAGAGGCCAAGGACATTCTCTTCTTCCCCGAGGGACTCTATGGGTATGATCAAGCGCATCGATACCTGGTTTGGGAGGTTAAAGAATACCTTCCGTTTCGTTGGCTCATCTGTCTTGAAGACCCGGAGCTGATGTTTCCTGTGGTCGATCCCAGGATCGTTCATCCCGATTATAACCCAAAAATCGATGGCTTAGAGTACGAGGGAGAGATGATGGCCGTCGTTACGATGGGACGTACTGTCGAGTCGGTTACGGTAAACTTGAGGGCACCGATAGTGATCTCACGGGGGCAGAATCGGGCCAAGCAGGTCATTCTTACCGATAGTCATTATCCGTTGCGGTATCGCGTGCTGAAATCGTAATTTAAATTCTTGGATTTTAAAAGGTGCTGGTTCTTACACGAAGAGTTGGAGAGAGTATACAGGTAGGCGATGATATTCGTCTTACCGTCCTGTCCGTCAAGGGACAGAACGTGAAGATGGGTATTTTGGCGCCGAAGAGTGTGACGGTTCATCGGGAGGAGGTTTACGAACGGATCGCTGCTGAGAACCGGTTGGCCGCTTCCAGAGCTTCCCTGAAGAATGCTCAGAAACTCGTCAATCTGAAAGGATTATTGGATGCCGTATGATAGAAAAGAGAAGGATGCCTTCCAAGAAGAGAAAACCTCGGCCGAACGTTTGATGGACGAAGAAAAATACGATGAGGCTCTGGCCCATTTGCACAAAGCTGTGGAATTGAATCCGGAGTTTGCTGAGGGATACTGCAATATCGGTTGTATTCTCCTGGGAAGAGGCGAGTTTTCCGAGGCAGAGGGCTATCTTCTCCGATGCTTAGAGAAAGACCGCGATTCTGTTGAGGCCTATTATAATTTGGGATACGCTTATCAAGCGAAAAGTGAGTTCGACAAGGCCCTTTCTTTTTATAAAGAAGTCGTTACGAGAGAACCTAAAAACGCCGATGCCTATGCGATGATGGGCGCGTGCGCGCAGTATTTGGGACGGGAAGACGACGCTCTGGCTTTTCTGGGGGAGGCACTTCGACTGAAACCCGATTCTCTGGAAGGGGCAACTCAGCTGGCCGGCCTGTATATCGAGAAGGGAGAATATTCCCGTGCAGAGGATGTTTTACGACTCAGTCTAGTCTCCCATACTCAGGAGGTCCCCCTGTATTTTTCCCTGGGACTCGTGCTAAAGGAGCAGGGTAAGTTTGAGTCGGCTCTGGCCCAGTTCAATAAAGTGGTTCAGCTCGATGAGAACAATGCTGAGGGATTCTATCATCTGGCCGATTGTTGCATGACGTTGGGCTTGTTCAAACAGGCCGAACCGTTTTTTGCCAAGGCGTATAAATTGGATCAGACTTTTTCTGAGGCCGTGCTCCAGTTGGGTCGGGTGTACGAACAGATGAAAAATGTCGACTCTGCAAACCTGATGTATCGCCACTGGTTGGATATGGTGGAGGATGAGATTTCGGCATACGACGAAGCCCGCCAGGAAGAATTTAAGAAGACGTGTGCCTTCGTGGAAGCGTATCACCATCGGCGTGGAGAGGATACAGAAGCGGCCGTTTACAGGGACAAGGCAGAAGCCATGGAGACAGTGGGAGCAGAAACAGCAGAGGCATCGCTTTCATCCAAGGGCGAGGATTATCGTGTGAGTCTTCAGATCGATGATTAAGTCTGAGCGGGGAATGGATGTCCAGGGAAGGAAACGATCATGTCAGGGAAGAAATCCCATGAGAGCACCACCACAGAACAAACCTACCAAGGATTCCTCCGGCAGGCACAGCAAGCCATAAATCGCGATGATATCGATGAGGCCATCGGTTGCTTCTCCCAAGCCCTCCGATTGTCCCCCAGTGATGCTTCCCTTTACAACAATCTCGGTGTCCTTTTTTACAAGAAACAGGAATACGATGCTTCGGAGTCTCATCTCAGAAAAGCCATTGAGATGGATTCGGAATACGCAGATCCTCTCTATAATCTGGCCAGAATCCAGATGCGTCGTGATAACAGAAGCAGCGCCCTCACATCGTTGGAGAGATGTGTCTCTATCCAGCCGGAGCATGTTCGAGCAAAAGGACTGTTGGAGCGTGTCCTCGGGAAGGATGAAAAAACTCCCTTTTTGCCGGATGAAGACCGGCCTCTTGGGGTTGTAGATGACTCTCTTTTATGGTCCCATACCGACGGCGAGGATTTACGTATGCTCGACGGTTTGAAGATTCTCCATTGTCCTTTTGAAATCGCGGGCAATATGGGACGCACGACTCGTTTTTTGAGGGCCTTGGGCCTGGACGCTACAAGCGTGAACTATTACAGCAGCTGGCTGAAGTATCGATGTGATGTCGACTTAAAACTGAACGAGATGACCGAGGGTGAAGCCCGGAAGGTGGTGGATCGTTTTGCCGAGGAGGCCATCGAGACATACGATATCTTTCATTTTCATTTCAACCGTTCTCTGTATCCTGATTTCCGGGACCTGGAGATGCTGAAGAGAAAGGGGAAAAAGATTCTGTTTTCGTTCTGGGGCATCGATATGCGGAGCCCGGAATGGTATTTCTACAATCAAGCCAGATTCCTCGGGCATCATCCGCCCAAGCCTTATTTCTTGAATGCGGAGTTGTACAGAATCCATAAAATCATCCACCAGTACGCAGATGTCATGATCGGTCCCGTCTGTATTCCCAGGGGTGTGTTTGTCTCGGGCATCGCCGATTTCCAGGAATGGAGTCTGGACAGAAAAAGGTACTATCAGAAGAAGAGCGGCTTTCAAAAGAACCCGGAAAAAACGTATATACTCCACGCACCAACGGTGAGCTGGAAGAAGGGCTCCGGTATGATCGTCCGGTTGCTGGAGGCATGCAGGTACGAGGGTATGCCCATCGAGATTTTATATGTATCCGAGGTGGAACCGGAGAAAGCCAAGGAGATTTATGCCAATGCCGATTTTGCTATCGACCAGGTGGGGAACGGAACGTTCAGTACATTCGGCCTGGAGATGATGGGCTGGAACATACCGGTCTTAACCTTTCAGAACGCATTGTGGGATCGAATTCGGGATTATCCTCCGGTGATCAAGATTACGAAACAGAATTTTAAGGATCAGATTCGCAGGTGTGTGGAACTCAAGGATAGTTCGGAAATGTCCGAATTCCGGGAAAGGGCCCGATCCTGGGCCATCTCCCACACGGAATATCGCACGAAGGGAATCCCCGAATACGTACGCATGTATGCGGCCCTGGCCAGGGGAGAGGAGGTTCCCCAGTTGGTGAACAAACGGTGGTTTGAGCAGGAAATCAGGATGCAGAATGGCGTGAAGTCGGGATTTTACAGATACATGCTGGACAATCATGTTTTCGATGAGATCGGGATTGAGGTCTCGGATT
>Ga0180438_10001831_pt1 | contig 36649 bp, 27 predicted proteins | sample SS_ome_12_FD_132455 | JGI IMG/M metagenome (GOLD analysis project Ga0180438, IMG submission 132455) | Hypersaline lake sediment archaeal communities from the Salton Sea, California, USA - SS_3_D_2 metaG | ecosystem: Environmental > Aquatic > Non-marine Saline and Alkaline > Hypersaline >... | reverse complement strand
GGCCGCTTTTCCACGATTTTGGCGGCCTGGGCACACAAGAGGTTTCGATCTTCGAGGAGCATTCTTACGTCAATTGCCCCAGAATCCAAGGGCTAAACGTCTTTTGGGACGCGCACTAGCTACGCTTCCGCAGGGCTTCGGAAATCATTCCTGCGTTCCCCACCAATAGTGTACTATAACCAGTGCTGTTTCGCGCCCTGGCGGGGCGGCGGGCGTGTGCGTCGCAGCGTCTTGTGGCGCGCTACGTCAACGCCCTGCCGAAACGCGCCTTGGCGCTGATGGAGCATTGCCGAGAGCTTGGGGTGGGGGCCCCAGAATGCCTCACCTGGCAACGGAGGAGTTGCTCGGGGACGCGGAAAATGAAGAGGCGGATGAGGAGGCGCCCGATTCTGGGGAACTGGCGAAAGACCGTGCGAAGCGTCTTATGCAGATTCTCCGTATGCTCGCCAAGCTCAAGTAGTCCTGGGCCGCCGACAATCGGTGGCGCCGTTGGCCGAGGAAGGGCTGTAAGGGCCTCGTGCCCGCAAGGCACTTGTTCACATGGCGCCGCCAACTACTGCGGGATCGTGACCGGTAGGTAGACCGATGGAAACGTAGCGCCGACTCTTCGACTCGAAAGCAGGCTTACTTGGCCTCTTCGGCCAGCGACCTGGTGCCAGTACGCCAAGCTCTTCGCAAAAAGTAGGCGCGTCTCGTGAGGCTCCTGCGTGCCGAGGGAGTCCAAGCACAGACCGTCCATGAACGGCATTTCTACGTCGTCCGACCCCCATCCACCCATCACGCTCGTGCCTCGCACCTGCACCTTTAACCAAGGCTGATGATCCGCTGGTCTAAACGAGCATTGTCCAACGTCGGCCCAGACCAGAATCCTGCCGCTTCGCTTTTTCAAGCACTCAGCGCGATGTGCTACGAGATTGAAAACGATCATAGAGAGGATTGCAGGGTTGGCTCGGATCTTGAGATCCTGAATGTGAAACCACAACCTCTCTTGTCGATCACCAAGTGCCTCTTGAGCCGCTGATCGCACCAAGTCTGAGAGGTCGACGGTATCGAGAAGTGTTTCCTGCACCGGAGAGGCCTGACCATATGTTTCGATCGCATGAGACAGGTAGCCTGACAGTAGCCTGATCTCTCCGCTGCTGTATTTCGGCAAGTACTTTTCATCCGACATGATCTTCCGAAGCGATCGGAGAGAAGCAACCTCGTGGCGCGCGAGTGTTGCCCCGGCCTGGGTAGCAAGGACTTCCAGCAACCTCCCGTGTGAATCGAGAAACAAGTCGTGACGATCCGATTTGACTATAAGGACCCCATAGTGTTTGCTCCGAAATGAAACCCGGCAAGCCAAGGCGCATACGACATCGGGGGAAATGATACGCATCGCTCCCATTTCGCTCGCGCGCGCGGGGTCGTTAACGAAAACTGCCCCGGTTGTCTGCCGCAAAGCGCGCCCGGTGAGCGTCCCTCGAAGGGGTTGGCGACTGTTCTCGTAGCGTTCCAGTCCAAAGCGTAGCGATCCACCTACAGCATGATGCAGAAACGCCACAGCGTCATCTTCCAGCAGGTTGAAAAGGTAGAGCTTGCGGGCTCCGTCTTTTTCGGGAAAGAACTTCTCTAGTGCATGTCCGAAACGCTCCCTAATCGCCAGAATGTGTGTGGGTTCTCCCATTGACACCGTGATTACCTCTTGAAGTTGGCCGAAGCTCACGGTGCGTGCGCACTCTTCTTTGCGGAGGGCCATCAGTTTCGGGCCGATAGCGGCGCGTGCGATCTCTTCCAACAGTACTTGATCCCGTTCGGTGAAGTGCTCATCGTCCTCACAGTCGCAATCCTTCTCAGTGAATCGCAGTACGCCTTCAATCCTGTTTGGCGCGGAACAAATGGGAACCGCCAAGAAGGTCGCGTTTCGATCGCTATCCTGGATTTTCTTCTTCCAAGCAAGCCGTTTGTCGTACGAAAAATGCGATTGCAGTTGCTTTTCGAGCGCTTCGCTTAGACTCTCATCATCCTGAAGATTGTGCACCCGTAGCGGGCGTGCGGTCCGTGCCACCCATGAAGTCAACGAGGCTTCATCAAGGTCATAACTCCCAACGCCTACCAATGGCTGGGCAGCGGGATAAGATGTCTTTCGAAGCACCAGTCTTTGTGAGCCGAGAGAGTCCTTCGAAAGTGTGAAGATGCTCGCGTAGCGACAACTGAAGTAATTGCGTGGCAGCTTGTACACGCAGAATTCAAGGAGTTCACTGATGCTAGAACATGCAGTGATGTGGGCCGCGACTTCAGATAGCGGCGAAGTGAAATGGGCCCGATATAGGGCGTCAAGACAGGGCGCCGCCCCCTCGGCCAGATGCCAAAATTGCAGGATATCGTCTTGAATCCAGTCCGGATTTGCGGCCGGTTGGACATCGCATGAGAGTTTGCCGATGTACTTTCCCCCAACGGTTAAGGGGACATCCAGCCAGACGCGGGCTTTGTCGACCAGCACGTTCCTGCAATCCTCCGAATCGCAAGACATCTCGATCACCGGCAGACCGGTACCCGACAGCCTTGGCTGGTGGCGCGCGGGGGCCTTGTCATCGAGGCGAAACAGGACCGGTACCCCCAGGGCAAACGCCCAGAAAGACTGGCTGCTCTGCAAGGGAGACGAACTCCGAAACTGCACGACATGTCCAATCCGGATACGGCGGGCTACCTCTAAGTGGTGACCCACGCAGTCAACACTTACCAGTTTCGCGTCATCGTCGTTCTCTTCAAAATGGTAGAAACGGATACGCGAAATACCCAATCGGGTGGCCTGATCAAGCAAGGCTCTGAGGATGCGCCCTGTAGACTCGCCGTCCGCCGACGGTACGCGAAATGGCCTCATGCGCTTCGACTTGCGATCGTATGCAGTACGAAGTGGTATCCCGGTACAGGCGTGAAATGGTAGGGTATCGGCGTTCTCCATCGCCCGACTGAAAACGGTCGCCTCCGCGTTCTTGCTGAACGCATAAGCCAGCGTCCGCCCAAGCGCGGCAGCGTCTTCCTCGGTCCATGTCGTGCTGGTAGTAAAGCGTTTCTCGACCATAATGCTCAGACCTCCTCCTGCTGATCAGAGCTGAGTGGGGACGCCAACAGCGGCGGAAGAATTACCATTGCCAGGCGGAACCAGACGCCCCACTCGGCGAAAACTCTGGCCAACCACGTCGATGGCCTGGGCTTTCTCTCAGGGCAGTACTTCTGCACCTGAACATGCATGGTCGCCATCGTCTCGCGTGGGACCTCGGCCCCGTGTAAATTAGCCTGTTGCCAGTCATCATCTTGGTGGGCAACACAGAGATACCAAAAGCTCAGGTCAGGAATCCAACTCGTCGCGAGTATCCTCTTCTTGAGAGACGGGGACTCGACCTCCTCGCGGAGGCAGGAGATTGCGTTACGGTACCCCCTAGCCAAGCACGCGCGCCTACTGGGCTTTGTCCACCCGAACCCGTCAAGATATGCCTCCAGCAATTCGATCGCTGCGCCGGGGTCTGTTGGACGAACCGGGTGAAACCACAGTGTTACTGTTGCGGGGTTAACTCGGAGAAACTCCGCGATTCGTCGATACGCAATGTCGTTTTCGCCTAAACAACTATCCATAGACTCCATAATCTCTCGGAGTGACCCGCGAACCATCCAGTTGACGAGTCGCTGGGCGAGGCGCGTGTCCTCGGGGTACCCCTCCATTTCAGCATGGATCTCGCCAACTGCCAGGTCAACGCTTGATGCCGCCCCCTGCACACCCCCTGAGGTGGGCATGACGGAAACTCGCTCGAGAATATCTCCTATAAGCCTTCTCGCCGCGGCGTCTCTCGCCTGCGAATTTCCCATGAAGTAGCTCGCCATGAGACCGGTCCTTTCGCACGGAAGACCCCCTCCGTCTGGCCCACCACAGTTTAGCACGACAGGGGAGCGGAAGTCGATCGACAACTGCGAATAGTGAGCGCCGCTCAACGTCCAATACCGCCCCACGTCTGCGCGCCCGCTGGGGCTGCGGCGTCGGGGGCCCCGCCACACTTACAAGACCCCGCGCGGAGCCTCTCCCTATTCCCTTCCTCCGGGCGGTCTGGTACACTCTCCGGTAACCGGGGCCGGTGGGGTTCTGCACGGGGGTGTCTCGATGGACGATTCCGGGGGCTGTCTGACGGTGAAGGCCGCCGCCCGATTCTTGGGCGTGGCCGCCAACACGATGCGAAGCCGGGGCCGTGCCGGTGTGATTCCCGTCCGCCGGGACCCGAGGAACAACTACCGCCTCTTCGCCGTTGCCGACCTGGAGAAGGTCCGCGACGAGATCGAGCAGACGGGCACGTATCCGAGCGGGTGGCAGCGGCCGAGGTGGCCGAGATAGCGGGGGAAAGGGGCTCCGATGGCGACCGTGAACAACATCCAACCCGGCAGCATCGTCCGCGGCCCGACCGTGCCCGAGCCGATCGAGGTCCTGGCCACGGTCCCGATGGGCGAATCGCTGAAGCTGATCGGCCGTGGCACGCAGTCCGGCATGACCCACGACCCAGTGCTGACGCCCGCGCAGCTCGCCGACCTCATCGTGTCAGCGGAGCGTGAACCCTTCGACGGCGATGCCCGCCTGTTCCGGCTTGGTGTCGAGGCCCACCGGCTCGGGCTGGCCTACGAGTACGACCCATACTTCTCATTGTCGATCGCCCGGGTCGATCCCTTGCCCCACCAGTTGGAGGCCGTCTACGCCTACTTCCTGCGGCTGCCCCGAATCCGCTTCCTGCTGGCCGACGACCCCGGGTCCGGCAAGACGATCATGGCCGGGCTGCTGCTCAAGGAGCTGAAGGCCCGCGGCCTGGTCCGGCGGGTGCTGATCGTCACGCCGGCCAACCTCACCTTCCAGTGGCAGCGGGAGATGGCCGACAAGTTCCGCGAGAAGTTCAACGTCATCCGCGGGGCCGTGCTCCGGGCGAACTACGGCCAGAACCCCTGGCAGGAACACGATCAGGTCGTTACGTCCGTCTCCTGGGTCTCGCTCATCGAAGACGCCCGAGAGAGCCTGCTGCGGTCCAACTGGGACCTGGTGATCGTCGACGAAGCCCACAAGATGAGCGCCCGCTCGCTGGACCGCACGACGTATGCCTACCGGCTGGGCCAGGAGTTGTCGAAGCGGACCGACCACTTCCTCCTGATGACGGCCACGCCGCACAAGGGCGATCCTGAGCACTTCCGCCGCTTCCTCGCCCTGCTCGACACCGATGTGTACGGCGCCATCGAGAGCCTCCAGCAGGCCATGAAGGACCAGGAGGCCCCCTTCTACCTGCGGCGGACCAAGGAGGCACTGGTCACATTCCCGGACCCCGACGACGGCAAGGTCCGCAAGCTGTTCACCAACCGCGAGGTCCGCTCGGCCGCCTTCGACCTCGACGGCGAGGAACTCGACTTCTACGACGAGCTGACCCGGTTCGTCGAGGACCAGTCGATCATGGCGGCGCAATCAGGCTCGGTGCAGGGCCAGGCCATCGGCTTCACCATGGCCCTGCTCCAGCGCCGCATGGCGTCGTCGATCTATGCCGTGCGCCGGACCCTTCAGCGGATGCGTGACCGTCGCGAAAAGATCCTCGCCGACCCCGAGGGCTATCGCCAGGAGCAGATCCAGCGGCGCATGCCCGACGACTTCGACGACCTGACCGAGGAAGAGCAGCAGGAGATCATCGCGCAGCTTGAAGACGCGGTCATTTCGGTCGATCCGGCCATCCTCCGCGAGGAGATCGCGCAGCTCACCAAGCTCGTCGACCAGGCCATGGCCCTGGAGAAGCGAGAGATCGAGTCGAAGCTCAATAAGCTCCGCGAGGTGCTTAACACCGAGCACGTCTTCACCGACCCGAAGATGAAGCTCATTGTCTTCACCGAGCACAAGGACACGCTCGACTATCTGGCCGGCGACGGCGAGGACGGTCGCCCGCTGGGCAAGCTCCGCGAGTGGGGCCTGACGATCACGCAGATCCACGGCGGCATGAAGATCGGCGACCGCGATACCAAGGGCAGCCGCATCTACGCCGAGCGGGAGTTCCGCGAGAGCGCCCAGGTGCTCGTCGCCACCGAGGCGGCCGGCGAGGGCATCAACCTGCAATTCTGCTGGCTGATGATCAACTTCGACATCCCGTGGAACCCGGTCCGCCTGGAGCAGCGGGTCGGCCGCATCCACCGCTACGGCCAGGAGAAGGACTGCCTGATCATCAACTTCGTGGCCCAGAACACCCGCGAAGGCCGCGTCCTGACGAAGCTCCTCGATCGGCTCAAGGAAATCCGCAACGACCTGGGCACCGACCAGGTCTTCGACGTCGTGGGCGAGGTCTTCCCGTCGAACCGCCTGGAGCAACTACTGCGCCAGATGTACGCCCGACAGACCGACGAGCACCGCATCCAGGAGCAGATCGTCGAGGACATGAGCCCCGAGCGGTTCCGGGCGATCACCGAATCGGCGCTGGAAGGGCTGGCCAAGCGGGAGCTGAACCTCTCGGCGATCGTGGGCAAGTCGGCCGAGGCCAAGGAGCGGCGGCTCGTGCCGGAGGTAATCGAGCAGTTCTTTGCCGAGGCGGCGCCGGAAGCCGGCCTGCGCCCCAAGCCGGTGAGCAAGGGCAGCCACGTCTACCGCGTCGGCAAAGTGCCGCGGAAGCTGGTTGAGGTCGGCAATCAGCAGGAGAGCCGTTACGGGCGCATCGGCCGCGACTACGGCCAGATCGTGTTCGACAAGAAGCTCCTGACCGACGATCCGACTCTGGAATGGGTCACCCCGGGCCACCCGCTGTTCGAGGCGGTCCGCGCCGACGTGCTCGGCCACACTGAGGACCATCTCCGCCGGGGAGCCGTCTTCTACGACCTGCACCGCAACCAGCCGGCGTTGCTCGACATCTTCGGCGCCTCGATCAAGGACGGCCGCGGCAACACGCTGCACCGCCGGCTGTTCGTGGTCGAGACCAACTCGACCGGGGAAATGACCGTCCGCGAGTCCACCGTCCTCCACGACATCACTCCCGCCCCGGACGGCTCGGCGGCCCCGGGCGACGAGTTCACGGTGCCCCATCGCCAAGCCGTCGAGCAGTTCCTCTACGGGCGGACGCTCCAGCCCTGGGTGACCACCGCGTCGGCCGATCGGCTCGATGAAGTCGACCGCGTCAAGCAGCACGTCGAGATCAGCCTCAACGCCCTGATTCATCGCGGCAACCTCCAGCTTGCGGACCTCTGCAATCGGCGTGTCGAGGGGGAGACGGTCGCTGGTCTCGAAGGGCTCATTGCCCAGGCCGAGCAGCACCTCGACGACCTGAACAACCGGCTGGAAACCCGGCGCCGCGAGGTCGAGCTGGAACGGCACTGCGCCGTGGCCGACATCAAGCACCTGGGCCGGGCGTGGATCGTCCCGCACCCCGACCGCAACAATCCCCAACTGGCCCCGATGGTTCGTGACGACGAAGTCGAGCGCATCGCCGTCGAGCTGGCCATCGGCCACGAGCGCGACCGCGGCTGGGAGGTCGAGAGCGTCGAATCCGAGAACCGCGGCTTCGACCTCATCTCCCGCCGGCCCCATCCCGAAGACCCCAAGACGTTCGTCGAGGTCCGGTTCATCGAGGTCAAGGGCCGCGCGGGCGTGGGCGTCGTGGCACTCAGCGAGAACGAGTACCGCACGGCCGAACGGCTGAAGAATGACTATTGGCTGTACGCGGTCTTCAACTGTGCTGGCACGCCTGAGTTGCATACCGTCCAGAATCCGGCCCGACTGGGTTGGCAACCGGTCGTGAAGGTGGAACACTATCAGCTCAGTCCCCAGGGCATCCTGCAAGCAGATAGGAATGGGAACTAATACGAACGGATGTGTCCAGGCGAAGGGCCGGGATAGAATGAACACGAAACAGGAAAACGCGCTTTTTGGCCTTGGCCGCCTAATCAAGAGACCGGCGTAGAGACCGCACAGCGGCGGCAAGAAGCTCCACATCCAGTGAAAGACGACAGGGAGCCCAAGATGTACGGATCGCGAAAGATGCACTTCGCTCTAAAACGGACCCCAGAAGACCCGAGTAATGCAATCATACTATCGTTTGCTGGCGAATGGGATGTGCCGCTACGGTCACAGGAGGTCTCTGTTGTCTTCCGGAAATCCGGTCCTTCAGCGTTTGTGCCTGACCAGATGTTCGCCTACATCGCTGCGCCGGTTAGCGCGATTACGGCCAAGATGAGAGTTGAGTCCTCGGTTTTCATGCCCATTGACGAGGCCGTAGCCTACTGTGACGCTGCTCGATTGACGGAAGACGCTTTGAGAGAATATGCCAAAGACTACGCCGAAGTGCTCGTCTTTCACATCGCCGACATCGAGCCTGCAACAAAACCGATCTCTCGGGTCCTTCTCACGGAACAGTTTGACTTTTGGCCCTCGTCCACGTATATCCCCCTTTCTTCAACCGGCGTTGCCACGCTCGAGACACTCGGGTTCATGCGATCAAAGAAGAAACACGTAAAGGCACACTGAGGACGCTCCAACACACCACTGCCGAATCATGCAATTCCGAACCCTCAGGATCTGGATGAGTGATGAATGCGCCGAAGCGGCTGATCGAAGTTGACCTGCCGATTGCCCGAATCTCAGCTCACGCACGCCGGGAAAAGTCGATTCGGCACGGCCATATTTCGACCCTGCATATCTGGTGGGCGCGTAGGCCGCTGGCGGCCTGTCGGGCGGTGATCTGTGCGGCGCTGTGGCCGGACCCGGCCGATCCGCTTTGCCCGCAGGCGTTTCGAGATGCGGCGGCGGAGAAGCTGCTGGCGTTCGCCCGCCGCGTGTTTCCGAAGAAGATCACGGCCGAGAGCAAAGAGTTGCAGGCGTCGGCCTCGCCCGAGGGCCTGGCCCGGTGGGAGTCGCTGTTGGGCTCGGGCGTCGAACTGGACCCGACCGACGAAACCCATCAGAACGTCTTGCGGTTTGCCCTGCTGGACTTCATCGCCGACTTCGCCAACTGGGATAACTCGACCGCGCTAGCCTACCTGGAGACGAGTCGGGCTCTTATGCGAGCTGCACACCACACTCTTGGCAGCGAAGGTGACACCGGGCCGCTTGTGGTTGATCCGTTCGCGGGAGGCGGTGCAATACCATTGGAGACTCTCCGATGTGGCGGCCAAGTAGCTGCAAACGACCTGAACCCGATCGCCGCCATGATCAATCGTGTGCTGATTGAAATCGTGCCAACATTGGATTCTGGTCTTATTGAGGAACTGGAGAAGTGGGGGCGATGGGTTGATGTGCGAGCGAGGGCAATTCTGGAGGACATCTACCCGGCTGAAGATGCGGGACAATCTGGTTTTGGCTACCTCTGGGCTCGCACAATCCAATGCGAGGGTCCAGGTTGCGGGGCCACTATTCCATTGATTGGCTCGATGTGGCTTTCGAAGAAGGCTGCAAACAGAGCTGCTTTGCGGTTTCGCCCACAAGGTGCCGCTGACATCGCATGTGAGTTGGTCCTGAATCCCACAGCTCAGGCAGTTGGCTCCGGTGTGACTCCGAACAATACGGCAACTTGCCCAAGGTGCAACTTCACGCACCCCGTGACCGCGGTCTGTCGTCAGCTTGAAGCGAGGCACGGAGGCAGTGGCGATGCGAAGCTGCTGGCGGTCGTTCTGACTGACAAACAGGCCAGCCATAAGTCGTTTCGCCTTCCCGACGAGCGCGACACTCGGTGTTTGAAGCGGGCGGAGGAGATGCTGGATATTTGCCTGCACGATTTCGCCCATCTCATCCCGAACGAAGATTGCCCGCCACCCGGTGCTCTCGGCTTCCGTTTCCAGCGATACGGCTTGCGGCGATGGAAGGATGTCTACACGCCGCGGCAGCTCTTGGCAATGGTGACGTACACATCGCTAGTATCTGGCGACGAGCTAAGACGCGCCCTGACGAGTGAAACTGATCCCCGGTATGAGCAAGCAGTCCGTATCCTGCTTGCGTTCGCGGTGGGCCGAATGAATGACCGGTGTTGTTCCTTGTGTCGTTGGGACCCGGGCTACGTTCAAATCGTTGCTGCGAACGGTGCAGAGAACAAGATGCCCATGAGACTTGACTTCGTCGAGTCGAATACTCTCGGGGGCGACAAGAGCCTTTGGTTATCACAAATCGAATGGATAAGGAGGGTCATTGAGCACATAAGCGATAGTCGGATTGAATCATCTGGCGCTTCGGTCTCCATGCAAGGGGCCGCCCAAACGCTGTCACTTCCAGATGATTCGGTAGACGCACTCATCACGGACCCGCCATACTACGATGCGTTTGGATACAGCGATCTGTCGGAGTTCTTCTGGATCTGGCTGAGACGATGTGCGCCGCACGACTTCGGGCAGCTCTACGCAGGTGTTCACATTCCAAAGGGCGCGGAGGCCGTGGCGATAGGCAAGCTATTGAAAGACGGCCGTGGGAGGAAAGATACCGAATCGTACCTTTCAGACATGCAGGAAGCACTCACCCGATCGCGAATCATCACAAAACCATCGGGGATCGCGGTCGTCGTGTTCGCGAGCAAGTCGACAGCGGCGTGGGAGTCCCTTTTACATGCTCTTGTTGCATCTGGCTGGATGGTGACAGGCTCATGGCCGATTTACACCGAACGTGCAGAACGAACCAGAGCTAACAGGTCGGCCGCCCTCGGTTCCTCTGTTCATATCGTGTGTCGTCCGCGAGAGAATCCTGATGGCACTCTTCGGGAAGAAGTCGGCGAATGGCGGGACATCCTTTCTGAGCTTCCGAGTCGAATCCATGATTGGATGCCAAGGCTCGCATCCGAGGGAGTTGTTGGCGCCGACGCGATCTTCTCCTGTCTTGGGCCTGCACTGGAGATCTTCAGCCGATACAGCCGCGTTGAGAAGGCGAGCGGCGAAGCGGTGTTGCTGCGGGAGTACCTTGAGCAGGTCTGGGCAGCCGTATCGACCGAGGCCCTTCGGATGATCTTCGAAGAAGCCGACGCGGCCGGGCTGGAGCCGGATGCCCGACTGACGGCCATGTGGCTCTGGACGTTGGGGGCCGGCACGGGCAAGGCGGCCGGGAACGGGAACGGCAAGGCGGTGATCCCCGGAATGGCGTCGGATGAGGACGAAGACGAGGCGGACGAACCGGCGGAAAAGGCGGGAGCGAGCACAGGGTTCACGTTGGAGTTCGACGCTGCGCGGAAGATCGCCCAGGGATTGGGCGTCCACCTGGAAAAGAGCGAGTCGTTCGTCGAGGTCAAGGGGGACAAGGCCCGGCTGTTGCCCGTGGCCGAGCGGACGAAGTACCTCTTTGGCAAAGACTCGGCGGCGCCGGCCGCCGGGCGGCGGAAGAAGAAACCGCAGCAGAAGTCGCTGTTCGCCGAGCTGGACGAGATCGAAGCGGCCGAGGGGGCTACAACCGGCGAGCTGGGCGGCCCGGCGGCCGGCGCGACGGTGCTCGACCGCGTCCACCAGACGATGATCCTCTTCGGCGCAGGCCGCGGCGAGGCGATGAAGCGCTTTCTCGTCGACGACGGCATCGGCGCCGACGCCCGCTTCTGGAAGCTCGCCCAATCCCTATCCGCCCTCTACCCCCCCGGCACCGACGAAAAACGCTGGGTGGACGGGGTGCTCGCCAGGAAGAAGGGGCTGGGGCTGTAATCCGCCGGATCGCAGAAATACGCGACCGGCCGAATGATTTCCATAAGTGCTTTATGGCAAAGAGGTTACGGACCGCAGCGGCCTTCTGGAAGCGCGCCGGCTGGGGCGGCAACCTTGTTTTGATTTACCCATCAGGTAAACTGATATTGTGGCGAGGCCGATGATGGACATAAGCTTCGCATCGAAGAAGCTCGCCAAGCTGTGCAATTCACAGAAGGAAATGCGTGGGAAGCTGGGTGCCCGCGGAGCGGAGAAGCTGGCCCAGCGGTTGGCCGAATTGGCGGCGGCGGACACCCTGGAAGACATGCGGCACTTGCCTAATGCGCGGTGCCACGAATTGACCGCTGACCGGAAGGGCCAGCTTGCCGTCGATCTGGTCCATCCCAAGCGCCTGATCTTCGAGCCCGATCACGACCCGGTGCCCACTAAAGAGGACAGCGGTCTCGATTGGAGCGCGGTCACGCAGATTTTGATCGTCGCGATCGTCGATTACCACTGATTCACGCTGAAAAGGAAGGTATTGCGATGGCACGCAAGGTAAGAAGAACTTGTCGGTATCCGTACGAGCCCGACTACGCCGTCCCCCCCGGAGCGACTTTGCGGGAGACGATCGAGGCGCACGGGATCGACCAGAAGGAGTTCGCCCGGCGGACCCGATTCACCGAGAAGCACGTTAATCAGGTCATCAAGGGCAAGGCCCCCATCTCGGCCGATGCGGCGATCCGTTTTGAGCGAGTTACCGGAGTTCCGGCACAGTTCTGGAACAATCTCGAGAGCCAGTATCAGGAACAAATGGCGCGGCTGGCGGCGACCGAGCAACTTCAGGCCGATCTCGCTTGGCTGAAGAACGTGCCCATCAAAGAGTTGACGAACCGCGGGGCCATTCCTGCGAGCAAGGAGCCGACCGAACTGTTGGAGCACGTGCTGCAATTCTTCGGCGTCGCCTCGGTTGCCGCCTGGAAGGAGGGCTGGTCTGAGCCCCAATTCGCATTTCGCAGGTCGCAGGCCGTCGCGCAGCAGGACGAAGCCATGGCAGCATGGCTCCGGCTGGGGGAGATTGCGGCAAGGAAGCAGGAATGTGCGTCCTACTCGGCCAAGCGCTTTCGGGCCAATCTCAACAAAGTCCGTTCGCTGACGGTCTGCGATCCGGAGGAATTCGTCCCCAAGATGACGAAGCTTTGCGCAGAATCGGGAGTAGCGCTGGTCTTCGTCCGCGAGATCAAGGGCGCACCGGTGAGCGGCGCCACCAAGTGGCTAACGCCAGGAAAGGCCATGATCTGCTTGAGTCTTCGGGGGAAACAGAACGACCGATTGTGGTTTACCTTCTTCCACGAGGCGGGGCATATCCTCAACGACAGCAAGAAAGAGGTGTTCGTCGACGTGGACGACGGTGACAATCCGCGCGAGCGGGCGGCGAACGAGTTCGCTGCCCGCCTCTTGATTCCTCCCCAATACGATCCTGAGCTTCCGGCGCTCACGAGTCGAGCTGCGGTGATCGCGTTCGCCCGGAAGCTTCGCATCCACCCCGGCATTGTGGTCGGTCGCTTGCAGCGCGAAGAGATTCTTCCGTACAGCCATTTGAACGACTTGAAAGACCGATTCGAGTGGGGTGAAGACTGAAGGAGTCTGCTATGGCCAAGCTCAAGCCCTGGTACAACATCGTCGTCCCCCGCGAGGACCTTCGCGAGAACCGGCCGCTGGACGCCTCGGAGTTCGCGATCCACCTGGACGACGTCCGCTTGGGCCGCGCGCCGGAGGACTACGTCAAGCCCGAGCGGTTCTTCGACCGCACCTACCTGACGGGCAGCCTGCTGGACCTCTGCGCGCAGACGGTCCGGCGGCTGTCGGGCGTCCAGGTGGAGACCTCGGCCGTGTTCAACATGGCCACGCAGTTCGGGGGCGGGAAGTCGCACTCGCTGGCGGCGCTGAACCACCTGGGGCGCGGCGGCGACAAGGCCAAGGCTTGGAAGGGCGTCGAACGCATCCTCACGAAGTCGGGCATGGCCACCGTACCGGAGGCAGCCGTCGCCGTGTTCATGGGCAAGGCGTTCGACTCGCTCACCGGCCGGGGCGGGGGCGACGAGCCGAAGCGCCGCACCCCTTGGGGCGAGATCGCCTGGCAGCTCGGCGGGGCCGAGTCGTTCGCCGCCGTGCGCGAGCACGAGGAGGAGTTCGTCGAGCCCAAGGGGGACGCCATCCGGGCCATGCTGCCCAAGGACCGGCCGTGCCTGATCCTGATGGACGAGATCCTGAGCTACGTGAGCACCTACCGGAAGCGCGGGTACGGCGCCCGGCTGTACAACTTCATCGACGCCCTGGGCGAGACGGCCCGGGGCGAAAAGAACGTCGTGCTGGTGGTGTCGATTCCCGCCTCGGAGCTGGAGTACACGACCGACGACGTGGCCGACGAGCAGCGGTTCAAGAAGATGCTCGACCGGCTGGGCAAGGCGATCCTCATGTCGGCCGAGACGGAGATCCACGAGATCATCCGCCGGCGGCTGTTCGAGTGGGCCGGGATGCCCGACGAGGGGCGGAAGACGGCCAATGCCTACGCCGAGTGGGCGATCGAACACGCCGCCGAGCTGGCCGGCATCGACGCGGACACGGCCTACGACAAGTTCCAGGCGTGCTACCCGTTCCATCCCTCGGTGCTCTCGGTGTTCGAGCGGAAGTGGCAAAGCGTGCCGCGATTCCAGCGGACCCGGGGCGTGCTGCGCCTGCTGGCCCTGTGGGTGGGCCATGCTTACCAGGAGGAGCACCGCAAGGCCGCCCGGGAACCGCTGATCACGCTCGGTTCGGCTCCGCTGGAAAACCCCACGTTCCGGGCGGCCATGTTCGAGCAGCTCGGGTCCGACGACTTGGAGACGCCGGTCACGACCGATATCGCCGGCAAGAAGGACGCCCACGCGGTGCGACTGGACAAGGAGGCCACCGAGGCGATCCGCAAGGCGAATCTGCACCGCAAGGTGGCCGCGACCATCTTCTTCGAGTCGAACGGCGGCATGTGCCGGGCGAAGGCCGAGGCGACGCTGCCGGAGATCAAGACCGGGGTGGGCGACCCGGAACTAAATCTGGTCGACGTGGACAACGTGCTGGAGGGGCTGGTCGGGTCCTGCTTCTACCTGAACTGGGACCGCAACCGCTACCGGTTTGGGCTGACGCCCAATCTGAACCAAATGCTGGTCGTCCGCCGCGGGGCGGTCCAGGACAAGGCGATCGAGGAGCGGATCAAAAAGGATACCGAGAAGCTATTCGGCGAGGGCTCCAAGGACATCGACCGCCGCTTCTGGCCGAAGCGGAGCAACGACGTGCCCAACCGACCGGTCCTGACGCTGGTGGTGCTGGGCCTCGACACGCCCGCCGGCGCCCCGGCCACGATGAAGCTGATGGAGTCGATCGTTCGGGACTGTGGCACGTCGGGGCGGACGTTCAAGTCGGCGCTGATCTTCACGGCGCCGGAGTCCGCGGAGTCCGTCGCTGAGGCCGCCAGGAGCTGCCTGGCGTGGGAAGACATCGACGATGACGCGGACACGGTGGGGCAGCTCGACGAGGCCCAGAAACGACTCCTGGCGCGGAATCTCGGCCGGGCCAAGGCCGATCTGAAGGAATCGCTGTGGCGGGCATACCGGCGGCTCTATCTGCTCGGAAAAGACAACACGCTCCGGGAGATCGACCTCGGGCAGATCACGTCCAGCATGGCCAGTAACATCGTAGAGCTGTTTCTTCACGAGCTGACCCGGACCGACGAGATCACGGCGGGCGTGGGCCCGAGCAAGCTGATCAACTATTGGCCGCCGGCGCTGGCGGAGTGGTCCACCAAGGGGGCCCGCGATGCCTTCTACTCGTCTCCGCAGTTGCCCCGGCTGCTAAAGCCCGACGCCATCAAGCGGACGATCGCCGACGGGGTGACCGCGGGCACGTTCGGCTACGCGCACAAGGACGACCGGGGTCAACTCGTGCTCGACCGGTTCAAGGACAGCCTCACCGAGGCCGAGGTCGACATCGGCGACGAGGTGTTCCTGCTCAAGGCCGAGGACGCCAAGAAGCTGCTGGAGCCCCCGCGGCTCGCCCGGCTCAACATCCGACCGGACCAGGCCCGGCTGAAGCCCGGCGAGCAGGCGTCGTTCACTTGCTCCGCCCACGACCAGTACGGCCAGCCGTTCGACCTTCCGCCGCTCGAATGGTCGGCCCTGGGCGGGACCGTAACGCCCGAGGGCCTGTTCACCGCCGGCGAGAGCACGGGCCAGTTCACGGTTCAAGCCAAGGCCGACGGCATCGAGGCCATCGCCGAGGTCCGTGTCTCGACCGAAGAGAAGAAGGCCGAGGAAAAGCCCGAAGTCCCGGGCAAGAAGCTGATTTCCTGGAGCGGCGACGTGCCGCCGCAGAAGTGGATGAACTTCTACACGAAAGTGCTCAGCCGTTTCGCGTCGTCGCCCGACCTGAAGCTGACCGTCCGTTTCGAGGTTCCGACAGACGACGCCCAAGCACAAGCGAAGGCCGACGAAGCGAGAGGGGCGCTGAAGGACCTGGGGTTAAGCGAGGAAGTGGAACTGCTGTAGTGGCTGGCTTCTAGCCGATGCGGGATGCCGGACCCGGCCCGATGTAAGAAACGACGAGTCACTCGCCCGCCACCGCGCGACCCAGCTTGCTCACGCGGGCTGCCGCGCACGCACGGCTTTTGCAGCAGGGCGACGGACCTGCGGTTGCTCGACGCGATGGAGCGCCGATCGAAGCCATAGCCGTCTGCTCCGGTTGAGCGCCGCACGGTTCAATGGCCTCGGCCGGGCGGGTCCCGACGGGGTCTGCGGCGGGCGCTGTACGCGGCACTCAGGCTGACGATGCCTCAGCGCGCGGCGCACTCGCGATCCAGAACGCTTAATGGTCTCAACCAGCGTCGTCTGGTGTCGGTCGCTCGGACCGAGCGACTACAGTAACATGAAGCACAATCCGCTCGTTGTGCACCGCTATACTGTCCAGCGTAAGCGGTTCCTCTGCCATAGCCTTATGGCCGTCTCGGAGGCTGTACGTGTCTCCGTCCCCCGGCGGATGTACCGGAGTGAAGCCCAACCGGCCGATCGCGAACTCGTTTTCCATCAGCACATCCCTCCAGTCCCTTGGGGCCCCACGGTAGCTGGCCGCCCCTGCCCAGAAAGCGGAGTTCTCGAGATCTCGGACCCTCCTCGTCGAAATGGTACGCGGCGCCCCAGAACAAGGCGAACGCACGTTGATCAGCGCTCAGCATCGGGGCAACACGTGAGAGCGGAACTGAGTACCCGGCGCCGGTAGCCCGCCACCAGATTGCGACCGTTTAAGCGTTTGCGGGCGACCTGCGAAGGCAGGACCCGAAGTGGGTGGACACGGGTTTTGGGGCCCAAGTGTCTATTAAACCACGCTCAGCGCAGTCGGTGGGGCGGACCGTCGCGCGTAAGAGATCGTTCAGCGTGCCCGCCGGTACACGCGCCTGGGGGGGCGGGACTGACCGGTGTGGGTTTTGGGCAGATCTCTCGGTGGTCATGGCCCCCCAGTTTCTTCTTCCGCAGGCTGACCCCACGCAAGAAAGGACTCCTATCATGCAACTACCACCGGCACTCGTTCAAGCCCGAGAAAAGGGCACCCCGCTCCTGTTCGGCTACGGCCGAGTTCCGCCAGACGAAGAGGCACAGTCGTGGGAGCGCCAGTACGAGTCGATCATGCGGGAAGCCAGGGTCCTCGCCGAGGCCGGCCGGGGCATGCTGCCCGAGCCCGAGGTCCAGGTCGCAATCGAGTGGAGATCGACCGAAGAGGTCCCCTACTCGGAACGGCCCGAGTTCAAGCGGCTGCTCGACCTGATGCAACCGGGCGACTTGCTCCTCGTCTGCCGTCCGGAGTACCTCGACCGGGACCCGCAACGGTTCATCGAGGCTATGCAGCACCTCGCCGAGCACGGGATCGACCTGTTCCTCACCGACTACGGCTCTGGCCCCGGGGTCGAACTGAAACTCGGGACTCTGCCCGGCGTCGCCCACGGACTCTCGGTCGTGGCACAAGAGTTCAACCGGATGATCCACAACCATTTCGCAGAACTCCAGGTGGCAAAACGGGAGGCGCGGGCGCGTGGTGGACACCCCGGAGGCCATCTGGAGATCGGCAAGCGGTTCGTCGGCAAAGGAAGGGACCGGCTGGTCGAGTGGGACCCGCAGCAGTGCCGGATCATCGCCGAGCTGGTCGATCGCCGGCGGCGGGGGCAGACCTACCTAGAAATCCACACGGCGTTCGAGCAGGCCGGGTACAAACGGCCGGACGGCCGCTCCTGGGCGCCGTACACCGGCAGGTGGAAGAAGCCCCGCAAGGGCGCGGACGGACGGCGAGTGAGGCACATCGGGAAGAAGCCGCCCATCCGGCCGGACCTGGCTTTCCTCCAGAAGGTCTACGTGTGGGCCGAGGAGCACCTGGCGGAGAACAGCAACATGATCGGCGGGCTCGTGCCCTACGAGAGTGATCTGCCGCCGAACTATCGGACTCGAAAGCGTCGGGAGCCGGCAGGGACGGAGGCGGAGTCGAAGGAGTGACGTTCGGCCATGGCCTGGAAACCTACTCACAATTTGAACCCGGCCGCCCGCCTGGGTGGTCGCACCGGACCCAGCACGGGAGCGGCCCGTGGTGGTGTGGTCGCAGTATGCGCAGCCTGTCGAGCCGGACGTCGACCACAGCCTGTGGTTTGTTGGGGCTGCCGAAGATCCCGACGACGTGCCGCCCGAGTTGTCCCAGCCCGCCGCATAGCCCGGTTGCTCGGGGGCATTGTACGCCTCGCCGGCGTTGCCCTTGCCCTCGGGCGCCGGGTCCCTATCCTCGCCCCCAGACGCTCCCCTGTCGCGAGGCATGGGCAGGGGGCAGAGACACGTCGGCGGCGAGGGGACGCGCGGGGCGACGCCCTGGGGGACGTGGGGGCGAGTCTGGCCGAGGCCCCGGCGGCGCCGGCGCGGTCCAGCGAGGGGCGTGGCCGGACCGGGTGTCATGACACCCGCGGCCCCTGTTTTTCGCCGGTTTTCACGGGTTTTCGAGGGGTTGGGGCCGAAGCCGCGGGGCGCCCTAAGTGCTTGCGGGTTATGCGGTTAGGGCAAGGCGTGATAAGCTAGGCGAACTTTTCGCTCAATGCGGGCGATAGCGGTTGCCGATGCCTTTAGTGATCGACCCAGTTTACCGGCAAGAAGGGGACGGGGCTAATTTGCCTTCAACGGCCCGGAGGGTGCTTCGCACAAATTAGCCCCGTCAACTTTTTGCTCCTCTTCTCAACGTGCCCAAGGGGGGACCTCATGATCCGCCAGTGGATGATGGTGCTGCTCTGTGCAGCCGTGTTGTTTGGCGTCGCGCTTGCCAGCGAGGCCCAGGCCCAGCAGGCATTCGGCCGGCAGTGGGGCCGAAGCTACAGCACCCAGGACTGGGACCGGCTGTACCACTACCCGTACGTCTTCTACCCGCAGAACTTCTGGAGCAGCGACTACTACCGCAGCGCCGAAGACCTCTACTACCGCTATCCGCCCGAGATGCGGATCCCGGTCTACAATCGCCAGTGGCAGAACTACTACCCCCAGGCCCGACGCTACCACAAGGGCCACCACTTCATGCTCGACGTGTTTTGATCGAGTGGGAAGTTGGGAGTGGGGAGTGGGAAGAAGAGCGGCGAGTTTAGCGGGCGGGCTTGCCCGCCCCTTGAGCCACTCAAGCCACCCTTGAAAGCCCCCGCACCGCGTGCGGGGGGCTACGATCCCCCGCCTGCGCAAAAGCGGTAGAAGATCTCCGCGGCCTGCTCGACCTCGCCAAGCTCGATCCACTCGTCCTCGGTGTGGGCCTGGGCCAGGCGGCCGGGGCCGAAGACGACCGTGGGAATCCCGACCGCGGCGAAGTGGGGCGCGTCGGTCCCGTAAGGCACGCCCACCTGCCGACACTCCCCGGTTACTTCACGAACGGCCTTGCCCAGGCGTTCGGCCGCTGCCGCGTTGTGCTCGTCGGAGAGCGGCGGGCCGACCAGGTAGGGCGGCTCGTGCTCGACCGGAAGATCCGGCCCCCCGGCTTCGGCCAGGTGGTCGATCAATTGTTGCCAAGCTTCGTCTGGGTCTTCACCGGGCGGCACGCGCCGGTCGAACTCGATGGTGCAGCGGTCGGGCACCGTGTTGACACTGACCCCACCCCGAATCGTGCCCACGCTGAGCGTGGCCGGCCCGCAGATCGGGTGCGTGGCCAACGAGCCGACCACGTCGCGGGCGTACCCCTCGATCGCGCTGAGCACCGGGGCCATCCGATAGATGGCGTTCTCGCCCGCCTCGGGCTGGGAGCTGTGGGCCGCCCGGCCGCGCGTGCTGCACCGCCAGCGGACCATCCCCTTGTGGGCCACGACCACCTCGAGGCCGGTGGGCTCGACCACCACGGCGGCGTCGGGCCGCCGGGGGACGATCCGGCCCGGCGCGGCGCCCAGGCACAGCTCGGCCGCGGCCAGGGCCCCGGTGAAGCCGTATTCCTCGTTGACTGAGAAGACTATCAGCACGGTGGGCATACCCCGCGGCCGCTGTTCGGCGAGCCGGGAGACGGCGGCAAGGGCGGCGGCCATGCCACCTTTGGTGTCACATGATCCCCTCCCGTAGAGCCGCCCGTCGCGGATCTCGGGCGCAAACGGCTCGATCGTCATGCCGTCGACCGGGACGGTGTCCTGGTGCGAGTCGAGCAGGAGCAGCTCGCCGCCGTCTTCCGGGGAGAGGGTGCCGTCGAGCCGCGCGATGAGGTTCTCACGGCCGGGGTGGACCGGCTGGCGCTCGACGGTCAGCCCCATTTCGCCCAGCAGGGCCTCGAGGTGGTCGGTCAGCCGGCCCTCGAAGAAGGGGGGGCCGGAGACTTCTCGTCCCATGGGGTTGACGCTGGGGATGGCCACGAGCCGGGCCAGGATTTCGGTCACGTCGAGGGCCACTGCGGGGCCTCCTGCTGTGGTTGGCGTGTGGACGGAAGGCCACATTCTAGCGTTCTTTGGGCCGGTCGGGGACGCCGCGGGGGCCGAAAACCGCCGAAATCCCGGGAAAAGACGGGGCGGGACGAAGTTTTCCCGGTTCGCCTGTCCGGCGGGTTGACGGTGTTTTCGGGCGTTCCTAGAATACGAGCTTTCGCGACACGAGAGGGCCCGGCAAGGGGTGGCACCGGATGGAGCAGGTCGCAATTCCCATCTTTCTGTTCGCTGCCTGCGTGCTCGGCCTGTCGGCCGTGCTGATCGTGCTGGGCAACCTGTTCAATCCCGGACGCGTGCAGCCCGTGAAGCGGATGCCGTACGAAAGCGGCATGGACCCGATTCACGACACGCGGCGGCGGTTCGATGTCCGGTTCCACCTGATGGCGATCGCCTTCCTGGTGTTCGACGTGGAGCTGCTGTTCCTCTACCCGTGGGCCGTGGCCTCGCGCCCCGGCGGGGCGCCCCGGGCACAAGCGGCCGTGACCGCGGCGACGACGGGCGCGGAAGCAACGGCCGAGGCGGCGCCGCTGGGGATCGACGCCGTGGTGAAGCGCGAGGGCTACGTGGCCAGCCGCCACCTGGTCTTCTGGGGCGTGATGGTCTTCGTGGCGCTGTTGGCGGTGGGTTTCGTGTACGATTGGCGCAAGGGGATCTTCCGCTGGCGCTGAGGTGAAGCAAGGAGTAACGGTCCGGACACGTGGCAAGACGCCATGTACGACGGCCTTCCAAGGCCGTCGATCGCTTGAACGCGGCGGCGACGGCCTTGGAAGGCCGTCGTACTCAAAGAGTAAGAAGGTGACTGTCACCTTTTCCAACGGGAGTTTGCGGTGGCCATCGTCGAGTTGCCCGACAACGTGAGAGTCACCCAGCTCGACAAGCTGGTGAGCTGGTGCCGGAAGAACAGCCTCTGGCCGATGCCGTTTGCCACGGCCTGTTGCGGCATCGAGTTGATGGCCACCGGTGCCAGCCGGCACGACATGGCCCGGTTCGGGGCCGAGGTGTTCCGCTTCAGCCCGCGCCAGTGCGACCTGATGATCGTGGCCGGCCGGGTGGTGATGAAGATGATGCCGGTGCTGCAGCGGCTGTGGCTCCAGATGCACGAGCCGAAGTGGTGCATCTCGATGGGCGCCTGTGCATCGACGGGCGGCGTGTTCGATACGTACAGCGTGGTGCAGGGGATCGACCGCTTCATCCCGGTCGACATGTACATGCCCGGCTGCCCCCCGCGCCCCGAACAGTTGATCCAAGCGATCGTCGACCTGCAAGAGAAGATCCAGCGGGAGGGGACGTGGAAAGGGAAGGAGTTCGACGCTCCCTCGCGCCAACGTCCCAAACGCGCCCTGCAAGAAGAGTAGAAGAACAACGGCCGCTTGCGGCTTCGCCCGAGAATACCCGTCATGCTCCGAGCGGAAGTCCTCGACTCCCTGAAGGCCAAGTTCGGCGACCTCGCCACGAGCGAGTTCCGCGGGCAGGTCCGCGTGGTCGTGTCGCTTACGCAGTTGCACGACGTGCTGGCCGCGCTGAAGGAGGAGCACGGCTTCGATTTCCTGGTGGACGTCACCTGCGTCGACTACCTGAACTACCGCGGGGCCAAGGACCGCTTCGGCATGGTCTACTCGCTGTTGAATACGGAAACCAACGAGCGGATCATCATCCGGGCGTTCCTCAATGACCCGGAGCCCACAGTGCCCACGGTCTACGACCTGTGGAAAGGGGCGAACTGGCTGGAGCGGGAGGTCTGGGACCTGTTCGGAATCCGATTCGAGGGGCACCCCGATCTGCGTCGGGTCGTGCTCCCCGACGGGTTCGAGGCCCACCCGCTTCGTAAGGACTACCCTTTGCAGGGCCGCGGCGAGCGGCACAACTTACCGGTCATCACCCGAGCGGAACGCTGACATGCCCCTGGTGCAAGCACCCTCCGCTGGCAATCTTGCCCACGACGAGCCGCAGCCGTATCTGTGGACGATGAACTTCGGTCCGCAGCACCCGGCCACGCACACCACGCTGAGGCTGGTGTTGAAGCTCGACGGCGAGCGGGTGATCGACGCCATGCCCGACATCGGCTACCTCCACTCGGGCTTCGAGAAGCTCGGCGAGCACCTGGACTACAACCAGTACGTCACGGTCACCGACCGGATGAACTACTGCTCGCCGATCGCCAACAACGTGGCCTGGCACCACGCGGTCGAGAAGCTGCTGGACATCGAGGTGCCGCCGCGCGGCCAGTACCTGCGGGTGATCGCGGCCGAGCTGTCGCGGATCGCCGACCACTTCGTGTGCAACGCGGCGGTGGGGCTCGACACGGGGGCCTTCACCGCGTTTGTCTACGCCTTCAATCCCCGCGAGCCGATCTACGACATCTTCGAGGCCCTGTGCGGGGCCCGGTTCACGAACAGCTACACGCGCGTGGGCGGGCTGTCGCACGACATCACGCCCAAAGGGATCCAGATGATCCGCGACGTCTGCCCGCTGCTCGTCAAGGCGGCCGACGACGTGGAGCGGCTGTTGACCAAGAACCGCATCTTCATCGACCGGACCAAGGGCGTGGGCGTGCTCAGCAAGGAGGAGGCGATCAACCGCAGCATCAGCGGCCCCCTGGCCCGCTCGGCCGGCGTGACCCGCGACCTGCGCAAGGACGAGCCCTACCTGGCCTACGAGGACTTCGACTTCAAGGTCTGCTGCGCCACGGGCGGGGACTGCTACGACCGGTACCGGGTGCGCATGGCCGAAGTGCGCGAGAGCGTGAAGATCGTCGAGCAGGCGATCGAGAACCTGCCCTCCGGGCCGGTCAGCGTCGACGTGGGCGTGCGCGCGGCCCTGCCGGATAAGGGAACGGTCTACACCACGATCGAAGGGCTGATCTCGCACTTCGAGCTGGTCATGTGGAACCGGGGCTTTACGGTTCCGAACGAAGAGATCTACGCGGCCACCGAGGCCCCCAACGGCGAGCTGGGCTTTTATATCGTCGGCGACGGGAGCAACACGGCCTACCGTGCCCGCTGCCGGCCCCCCTCGTTCATCAACTTCTCCCTGTTTCCGCACCTGATCCGGGGCCATACCCTAAGCGACGTGGTGGCCGTGCTGGGGAGCTTGAACATCATTGCGGCGGAGCTGGATAGGTAGTAGGGAAGCAGAAGGATGGCAGCAAACACGCTGCAACTGACGAGAATCACAGTCGAAGGGTTCAAGTCGTTCCGTTCGGCGACGTTGGAGCTGCGCCCGTTCAACGTGCTGATTGGCGCCAACGGCGCCGGCAAGTCGAATTTCGTGTCGTTTTTGCAGATGGTGCGCGAGATCTCCAAGATCCGGCTCCAGTCCTACATCGGCAAGTCCGGCGGGGCGAGTTCGCTTTTGCACTATAGCAAAGCGCCGATGAGAGCGGTGCTCGAGTTCGGACCCGATCCCGGGTGTAGTTACGAGTTCACTTTGGCACGCGCGCCCGAGGACACCCTTGTGTTCGATCGCGAAGTCCTGCAGATCGAGCATGGCCCGAAGGAAGACGGTCCTCAAGTCTGGGACTTCGGATCGGGCCACCGCGAGTCGAGGCTGAACGCACCGACGGAAAGGGAATATGGAGCCGCCGCAGCAGCCCTCCTGCACTCTTGGGACTGGGGGATGTTCCATTTCCTTGACACCTCGCCCTCGGCAAGAGTACGGCAACACTCCGAGGTCCACGACCGAAGCCGGCTTCATGCTGACGCGGGCAATCTGGCCGCCGTGCTATACAAGTACAAGCTTCAGCAACCGCAAGTGCGGGCGTACTGGCGGATCGTGAAGACGGTCCAGCAAATCGCCCCGTGGTTCGGCGATTTCGTGCTCGAGCCGGCAGAATTGAACGAAAACAAGATGCTGCTGAGATGGCAGGAACGGGATTCGGACCTCGTGTTCGGTCCGCACACGCTGTCGGACGGCACTTTACGGGCGATAGCGCTGGTAGCGCTGCTCCTGCAGCCGGAAGCGGAGTTGCCCTCCCTGATGGCTATCGACGAGCCGGAGCTGGGGCTTCATCCTTTCGCGCTGGACGCGATCGCCGGACTGTTGCAGGCGGCTTCGGTCCACTGTCAAGTCGTGCTCGCGACCCAGTCCCCGCGTTTAGTCGACCTCTGCGAGCCGGAGGACGTTGTGGTGGTCGAGCGCGAGGGGGAAGAATCCACCTTTGTGCGAGAGGACGAGGTAAAGCTGAAAGACTGGCTCGAAAGGTATTCGCTTGGTGAGCTGTGGGAGAAGAACGTCATCGGCGGGGGGCCCGTCTGATGACGCGGCTCAACCTGACCGTAGAGGGCCGAACTGAGCAAGAGTTTGTGAGTCGCTTGTTGGTGCCGCATCTGGCGGATTTCGGCGTCTACGCGGCAAAGCCGCGCCTAACCGCACTGACCAAGAAGAAAGGAACGGTCCATCGCGGCGGGATACGGCGCTACGAACCCCTGAAGAACGATCTCTTGGAGTGGATCAAGCAGGACGGCGACCCGGATACGTTTTTCACGACGATGATCGACCTCTATGGGTTTCCCGGCGATTTCCCGAAATCCGCGGAGGCGAGCGCATACCCCGATCCTTACGAGCGCGTGGCCCTTTTGGAGAGAGCTTTCGCGGAGGACATTGGCGACCGGCGCTTCATCGCGTATATTCAGCTCCATGAGTTCGAGGCCCTACTGCTTGCGCGCCCCGAGAAGTTCGGCGAGTATTACGACCACCGCGAAAGACCGATTGCGTCGCTCGTCGCGATGTGCAACGAGTTTGGAAGCCCGGAACTGATCGATGACGGAGAAGATTCAGCGCCCTCGAAACGGATCGGAAAGGTCATCCCGGAATACCTCGCGGCGAAGCGGACCGTCGGGCCGGCTATTGCCGAAGTGATCGGAGTCCCGACCATTCGCCGCGAATGTGCCCATTTCAACCAGTGGCTTACCAAGCTGGAGAACCTCGCGAGCTGACCGCCGCTGACCGCCCATGTCGACCACGCAAGAACGCATCCTGACCGACGCTGTGCGCGAGAAGATCCGCGGCCTCTTGCCGCGGTATCCCACGAAGCAGGCGGTGACGCTGCCGGCGCTGCACGCGGTACACGACGCCCTGGGCTACGTGCCGCAGGAGGCGGTGGTCGAAGTGGCCGAGCTGTTGGAGCTGCACCCGGCCCAGGTGCAGGACACGCTCTCGTTCTACGGCTTTTTCGAGCAGGAGAAGCCGCTGGGGCGCCACCGGCTCTGGGTCTGCCGCTCGTTGAGCTGCGCCGCCCGGGAGGGCGAGAAGCTGCTGGCCTACCTTTGCGAAAAGCTGGGTATCCGGCCGGGCCAGACGACCGAGGACGGGCGGATCCGGCTCGAGTTCGCCGAGTGCCTGGGGGCCTGCGACTTCGCGCCCGCCATCCTGGCCGACGACACGCTGCACGGGAACATGACCAAGGAGAAGATCGACGAGTTGATCGATAGTTTGGAGTGACGACAGCAGCAGCGCCCCGCGGGCTTCCGCCCGCGGCTAGGAACGTGCGTGACGGACGAGTCACAACCTACTTAGCTCACATCCGTAATTCGCCGTGTCCGCATTTGAACCCGTACTGACCGCGAACATCCACAAGGATAACAGCCACACCTTGAAGGTGTACGAGGCTGGCGGCGGATACCGCGCGCTGAGGAAGGCCGTCAAGACCATGGCCCCCAAGGAAGTGGTCGACATGGTCCGGGCGAGCAACCTGCGGGGCCGCGGCGGGGCGGGGTTCCCCACGGGGCTGAAGTGGACCTTCCTGCCCGAGGGCCACCCGGGGCCGATCTACCTGTGCGTCAATGCCGACGAGAGCGAGCCGGGCACCTTCGTCAACCGCATCCAGATGGAGTTCGACCCCCACCAGGTCCTCGAAGGCACGATCCTAAGCGCCTTCGCCACCCGGGCCGCGGCCGCCTACATCTATATCCGCTACGAGTACCCCCAGTGCCACAAGCGGATGCAGCAGGCCATCGACGAGGCATACGAGGCCGGCTACCTGGGCAAGAGCGTGCTGGGCAGCGACTTCAGGCTCGACGTGACCATCCACCGCGGGGCCGCGGCCTACGTCTGTGGCGAGGAGACCGGGCTGATCGAGAGCATCGAGGGCAAGCGGGCATGGCCGCGCATCAAGCCCCCCTTCCCGGCTGTCGAAGGGCTGTTCCGCAAGCCTACGGTGGTCAACAACGTCGAGACCCTGGCCAACGTGGTCCATATCGTCGACCGCGGCGTGGATTGGTTCAAGTCGATCGGCGTGCCGGCCGACCCGAACAACCCCCGCGACCCGGGCAGTTACGGGCCGAAGCTCTTCGGCGTAAGCGGCCACGTCAACCGCCCCGGCTGTTACGAGCTGCCGCTGGGCGTTTCTGCCCGCGAGCTGATCGACGAGCACGCCGGCGGCGTGTGGAAGGACCGCAAGGCCAAGGCCGTGATCCCCGGCGGCCTGAGCACCGGCGTGATGACCGAGCCGGAGCTCGACACGGCGATGGACTTCTCGGCCCTGCAGAGCGTCGGTTGCCTGGGCCTGGGGACCGGCTGCATGATGGTCGTCGACGAGACCTACCCGATGATCGAGCTGTTGCACAATAGCTGCCGGTTCTTCTCGCACGAGAGCTGCGGGCAGTGTACGCCCTGCCGCGAGGGGACGCACTGGGCGGTTGAGATCATCGAGCGGATCAAGGCCGGGCGCGGGCGTCTGAAGGACCTCGACCTGCTGATGGAGATCTCCCAGTCGATGGGGATCATCCCGGGCACGACGATCTGCGGGCTGGCCGACGGGGCCGCCTGGCCGATCAAGACCACAATCGTCAAGTTCCGCGACGAGCTGGAGGAGCTGATCAAGCAGACGAACCCGGTCGGCTACGCGGTGACCGATCCGGTGGATGCGCTGGAGGACGAAGCCCACCGCAACTGGCCCGTGCTGGGCACCACGCGACCGTACGCTGCAAGTACTGCAAATTGAAAATTGAAAATCTGCAATTGCAAATTTGCAATTGCTCCCCTGACCTCTGACTCCTAACCCCTTCCCCCCATGTCCACCGTCATCATCGACGAGCACGAAATCGAGATCCCCGAGGGGAAGCGCCTCAACGTCATCGAGGCGGCGCAGCTCGCGGGCATCGAGATCCCGCGCTACTGCTGGCACCCGGGGCTGTCGGTGGCGGGGAGCTGCCGCATGTGCCTGGTCGAGGTGGGCACCCGGGACGCGAAGACCGGCCAGATCAACATGATGCCCAAGCTGGTGCCGGCCTGCAACACGCCGGCCACCGACGGCACGGTAATCGTCACCCAGAGCGAGAAGGTGCAGCGTGCGCGGGCCATGGTCGAGGAGCGTCTGCTGGTGCGTCACCCGATCGACTGCCCGATCTGCGACAAGGCGGGCGAGTGTCTGTTGCAGGACTATCATTTCCAGTACGGCGAGAAGGAGCGGCGGGCCGATCTCCGCCCGTTCACCAGCCGCCGGCGGGACATCGGCGACGTCACGCTGTTCGTCGACCGCTGCGTGATGTGCAGCCGCTGCGTGCGGTTCGCCCGGGAGATCAGCGGCACCAGCGAGCTGATGGTCATCAACCGGGGGTCCCACGAGGAAATCGACGTGGTGCCCGGCTACCCGTTGAGCAACAAGCTCTCGGGCAACGTGGTCGACCTCTGCCCGGTGGGGGCGTTGGGCGACAAGGACTTCCTTTACCAGCAGCGCGTGTGGTTCCTCGCCCGGCGCCCGGGGATTTGCACCGGCTGCGCCACGGGCTGCTCGATCTGGATCGACGAGAACCAGGACCGGATCTACCGGCTGAAGCCGCGCGAGAATCTCCACGTGAACAAGTGGTGGATCTGCAACGACGGGCGCTACGGCTACCCGCACGTCCACGACCCCCGGCGCCTGGCCGGGCCCAAACGGCGCGAGGGCGGCCGGGCGGTTGACGTCGACTGGTCGGCCCTGCCGGGCGAGCTTACCGAGAAGCTCCGCGGGGCAGGCCGGCTGGCCGCCGTGGTTTCGCCGCACTTGACCGTCGAGGAGGCATACCTGCTGTGCAAGCTCATGCGCGAGCTGGACCCGAAGGCGGTCCTGGCCTTGGGCCCGGTGCCCACGGTGGGCCAGCACGAGACCTTCCCCGGCGGGTTTACGATCTCGGCCGAGAAGTGCCCCAACCGACGCGGCGTCGAGGAGATCCTGAAACACTTCACGAACGGGGTGACCGGCTTCGAGCAGTTTCTGGGGCAGCTCGAGGAGGGTGAAATCCGCTGCGCCTGGGTCTCCGGCGGATACCGAAACGATTGGATCGACGAGGACACGGCCGCGAAGTTCCACCGGCTCGACCTGCTCGTGGTGCAGGACCTGTTCCCCTCGCCGCTCTCGGAGCGGGCCACGTACGAGCTGCCGGCCGCGGCCTTTGCCGAGCGGGACGGCTCCTATGTAAACCGCGGCGATCGGCTGCAGAGTGCCCCCTGGGCCATTCGCCCCCCGGCGGGCGTGCGCGTCGAAGGGAGCCTGCTCTGGGAGCTATTGGATCTGGAGGGTCTTTACGACGCCCGGGCCGTGCTCGATGAAATGTCGCTGGAGATGGCCTATTTCCAAGCCGCCGCGGACGACCTGCCCGAGGTGGGAATCGACTTGAAGGTAAACCTGCTGGCCGGCGCCGGAAGCGGCGCCGAGTCCGCGTGAGAGATATCCATGACCTGGGAAACCTTCCTCATCTCGATCGAAGCGCTGGTGAAGATCGGCATCGTGATCGGCGGGGCCATGGGCGCGGCCGCGTACCTGGTGCTGGTCGAGCGGTGGATGGCGGCCTGGATCCAGGACCGGCGCGGGCCGAACCGCGTGGGCATCCCGCTGACGAAGATCCGCATCTTCGGGCTGGGCCAGCCGATCGCCGACGGGGTGAAGTTCATCTTCAAAGAGGAGTTCACCCCGGCCCGGGTCGACAAGTTCCTCTATTTCCTGGCCCCGGTGGTGATGTTCACCGCCGCGGTGCTGGCCTTTGCCGTGGTGCCGTTCGGCAGCGTCGAGGTGCCCAACGTCTTCCCGGCGAGCTGGGGCGTGCCGGACACGATCCACCTGGCCGTGGCGCCGGGGCTCGACGTGGGCCTGATCTACCTCTTCGCCGTGGGCGGCATCGCGGTCTACGGCGTGGTGCTGGGGGGCTGGGCCAGCAACGACAAGTACAGCCTGTTGGGCGGCCTGAGGAGCTCCGCCCAATTGATCTCCTACGAGATTCCGCTGGGGCTGGGCATCCTGGGCATCGTGCTGATGGCCGGCTCGCTCCGGCTGGACACGATCATCACCCAGCAGGCCCAAAGCGGCGTCTGGAACGTGGTGCTCCAGCCGTTGGGGTTCCTCGTGTTCCTGGTCGCCGCGTTTGCCGAGGCGGGGCGTCTGCCCTTCGACCTGCCCGAGTCGGAGCAGGAGCTGGTCGGCGGCTACCACACCGAGTACTCCGGTATGAAGCTGATGATGTACCTGGTTTCCGAGTTTTTGCACATGATCCTGGCCGCCTTCCTGATCGTGATCCTGTTCTTCGGCGGCTGGCACCTTTGGGGCATAACCGGCGGCGACGAGGTGGTCACCTGGCCCGTGGCGATCCTGCGGATCATCGTGTTGTTGGCGAAAGTGATGGCCGTGATCCTGTTTTTCATGGTCGCCCGCTGGAGCTGGCCGCGGTTCCGCTTCGACCAGCTCATGGACCTGGCCTGGAAGGTGATGCTCCCGCTGGGGCTGGTCAACCTGGTGGTGGTGGCGGCTTGGCTCGAGTACGCCGAGCCGACCGCCGGCCCGGGGACGCTTGGGGCCGCGATCGGGATGGCCGCCGTGGGCTGGGCCGCCTTGATCGGCTCCTGGCTGGTGGTCTCCCTGGTCGCGCCGGCCACGTGCGACAACCGGCCGCGGCCCACGCAAGTCGCCGCCGACCTGGAGGAGGACGAGACAACGTAACACGTCAGCCAAATGGAGAAACGCCTTGTACGACGGCCTTCCAAGGCCGTCGCAGCGGTAGCCAGGCCCTCGACGGCCTTGGAAGGCCGTCGTACTTCAGATGGCTGGGCTGTCACGAGACGATAAAGCGATGAAATCGGACGACAAGGACATCCACTGGATCGAAGAGCCCGACCTGGGGCCGGCCGACAAGAGCTACGTGCCGCTGTTCGCCCAGGGCATCACGACCACCGTGCGCCACCTGCTGAGCCGCAAGGTGACGGTCTATTCGCCCGAGCAGCGGCACGAGGTGCCCGAGCCTTTGCGCTACCGGGGCGTCCACCGGCTGAACCGCGACGCCCAGGGGCGCGTGAAGTGCGTTGCCTGTTTCCTCTGTGCCACGGCCTGTCCGGCCCATTGCATCGACATCGTGGCGGCCGAGGCCCCGTGGCCCGACCGCGAGAAATACCCCCAGGCCTTCACAATCGACGAGCTGAGGTGTATTTTCTGCGGCATGTGCGAGGAGGCATGCCCGGTCGACGCCATCGAGCTGACGAGCCTTTACGACCTTTCGGGCAAGAGCCGTGAAGAGATGGTCTTCGACAAGGAAAAGCTGCTGAGCGTTTACGACCAGACCAAGGACGCGGAGCCGATGCGGTCGCGCCGGCTCGCCGAACCGACCAGACCCGGAGAGCAAGCGTGACGGGCCCACAGGCGACTTTGATCCTGGCCACGGCGCTGGGGGCGGTGGGGATGTGGCAGCTCCTGCCGCGCGCCGGCGCCCGGGGCAAGCTGCTGGGCGCCGCCTGCCTGGCCGTGGCCCTGGGGCTCTGGGCCTCGCGCATGCCCTTGCTGGCCGACTGGGTCCAGAGCGGCCTGTTTTTCATCCTGGCCGGCGTGACGATCGTGGCCGCCGTGGCCACGGTCACGATGCGGAACCCTGTCTATTGTGCCATCTGGTTCGGGATGACGCTCTTGGGCACGGCCGGACTTTTGCTGCTGGCCGGCGCCGAGTTTCTGGCCGTGGCCACGATCGTGGTCTACGCCGGGGCCATCCTGGTCACGTTCCTGTTCGTGCTCATGCTGGCCCAGACCGAGGGCCGGGCGTGGTACGACCGCTCGGCCTGGGAGGCCCTGGTCTCGGCCGTGGCGGGCATCGTGATCGTGGGGCTGCTCTCGGTCACCACCAGCGGCGTGCTCCTGGCCAAAGGCGACAAGGCCGCCGAGAGAGCGGCGGCCAAGAGAGTGGCGGCGGAGAGAGCGGCGGCCGAAAGAGCGGCGGCCATCGCGGCCGAAGGCAAGGGCGATCGACCGGCCGCAGAGCGCGTGCTGGCCGCAGAGCGCGTGCTCGCCGAGCTGCGCAAGGCGGCCGAGAGAGCGGCGGCCATCGCGGCCGCGGCCGAAGGCAAGGGCGACCGCCAGGCCGACGACGGCGTGCTCGCCGAGCACCACGTGGCCCGGTTCGGGGCCGAGCTGTTCGGGCGGCACCTGATCGCCATCGAGGTGGCGGGCACGCTGCTCTTGGCCGCCCTGGTCGGGGCGGCGGCGATCGTGTCCCAAACGCGAGACGGCCGAACGTCGGGGGAGGACAGCCCATGAACCCCGAGGCCGCCCTGTTGAACAACTACCTGATCGTCGGGGCGATGCTCTTCGGCATCGGGATGATCGGCTTTTTAAGCCGGAGGAACATGATCGTGATGTTCCTGGCGGCCGAGATGATGCTGCAAGGGGTTTCGCTGACGCTGGTGGCCTTCGCCCGGTTCCACAACGACTACGGCGGCCAGATGCTGGTGGTGTTCGTCATTGCGGTGGCCGCGTGCGAGGCGGCGATCGCCCTGGCGTTGGTGCTGATGCTGGTGCGCCGCAGCGGCAAGCTGGACGTGGCCGTGTGGCACGCGCTCAGGGAGGCCGACCAGCCCGCGTTTGCCGAAGAGGAGCCGCCCGAGGAGCCGGCCGAGCCGCAGGAGCCCTCACCCCAGCTCACCCAAGCCGGCCTGACGCCCGAGATCCCCCGCGAGGAGACAGAATACCGCCCACGCGTGTAACACGCCGTGTGGCTCGGTCGGGAGACCGGCCACAACGAGCGAAAACACGAAACCGTTTAGCGGCCGACGGCACGTCGGCCCAAACGACGTATGCCCGACACGAAAACCCTGCTGATCCTGATTCCCGCCCTGCCGCTGGCAGCCTCGCTGCTGACGGCCGTGCTCGGTGCGCGGGTGCTGCGCGAGCGGAGCCACTGGCCCACGGTCGTGGCCATCGCGCTGAGCTGCGTGGCCAGCCTGTTGTTGATCTACCGGGTCCACCACGGGATCGACGAGCGGGCGGCCGCGGGTGAGAAAGGGCGCGACGGAGCGGCCCGCTTGGTCAGCGGCGGCCCGGCCCGTCAGCACGGTGCGGAAGGGGAAAGCGAGGCCGCCGAGCCCGAGCCGAAGGTCGACTACGAGCACGTCGTCTCGATCTGGACCTGGGCCGTGGTCGACGATGCCTACGAGCTCGAGAACGACGACCCCTCGGCGGCGGTGGACGCGAGGACCAGCGAGATGCGCAGCTTCAGCATCTCGGTCACGCTGCGGGCCGATCCCTTGACGGCGATCATGCTGGGCATGGTCACGTTCATTTCGATGTTGATCGCCGTCTACTCGATCGGGTACATGCACCACGACCCGGGCTACTGGCGATTCTTCTCGTACATCCCGCTGTTCGTCTTCTCGATGACCATGCTGGTCTCGGTGAGCAACTTCGTATTGCTCTACGTGTTCTGGGAGGCGGTGGGGTTCTGCAGTTACATTCTGATCGGATTCTGGTACCACAAGCCCGAGGCGGCCGCGGCGGGCAAGAAAGCCTTCCTGGTCAACCGCGTGGGCGACTTCGGATTCGCCCTGGGGCTTTTCCTGTTGTGGACCGCTTTCGGCACGCTCGACTTCCACGACGTGAAGCTCGCCCGCGACGCCGACACCGGCCGGGCCGTCGTGCTCCACGACACCGAGCTGGTGACCGATGCCGCCCAGCCGGGCCAGGTCAGCGCGGGCGTGCTGGGGCGCGAACGGATCGACCGGCAGGGGGAGTGGCTGGCCCAACACGGGCCGAAGGCCACCGGCGGCCCCTATCACCACGGGACGCTGCTGGCCATGGCGATCTGCCTGCTGTTGATGCTGGGTGCCTGCGGCAAGAGCGCGCAGTTCCCGCTGCACGTCTGGTTGCCCGACGCCATGGAGGGCCCCACGCCCGTAAGCGCGCTGATCCACGCGGCCACGATGGTCACGGCCGGCGTCTACATGGTGGCCCGCTGCATGCCGCTGTTCCTGGCGTCGACCACGGCCCAGTTCGTCGTGGCCGTGATCGGCGGGTTCACGGCGCTTCTGGCCGCGCTGATCGCGATGACACAAACCGACCTGAAGCGGATCCTCGCCTATTCGACGATCAGCCAGCTCGGCTACATGTTCCTGGGCCTGGGTGCGGCCACGCTGCTGGGCGTGACTGCCGGCATGTTCCACCTGTTCACGCACGCCTTTTTCAAGGCCCTGCTGTTCCTCGGGGCCGGCAGCGTGATGCACGCCATGGCGGGCGTGATCGACGTGCGGCGGTTCGGCGGGCTGCGCCGGGTGATGCCGGCAACGCATTGGACGTTCCTCTTCGGCTGCCTGGCCCTGGCCGGCATATTCCCCTTCGCCGGGTTCTGGAGCAAAGACCTGATCCTCGAGGCCATACACGAACAGGCCGGCGGGGGCGCGGGCGCCCTGATGTACCAGGCGCTCTACTGGGCCGCCGTGGCCACCGCGGGACTGACGGCCTTTTACACCTTCCGGGCCTACTTCCTCACGTTCTGGGGCAAGGAGATGATCCCCGAGGAGGCCGGCGACCATGCCCACGAGTCGCCCCGCGTGATGACCCTGCCGCTGATGATCCTCGCGCTGTGCGCCTTGGGCGTGGGGGCGTTCTTTGAATTGACCCACGGGTTTGCCCGCTTCCTGGGACACACGCCCTCGGCGGTCTACCACGCGGGATTGGCCCCGGCGGCCGAGCACGGCGAGGCCTTGGACCTGACGATACCGCTGACCGGCACGGCCGTGGCCGTAGGCGGCATCCTGATGGCCGCCCTGCTGTACCTCGGCCCGCGCGAAAAGCTGGTCGGCGGGCTCACGGCGGTGATGACCCGCCTGGGGCTCTACCGCGTGTCGCACCGCAAGTTCTACTTCGACGAGATCTACTACGGCTTCGTGGTGGGGCCGCTCAAGGTCTTGGCCTGGCTGAGCTACGCGGTCGATCGGTTCGTGATCGACGGGCTGGTGAACGTCTGCGGCATGGTGCCCAAGGCGTTCGGGGCCACGCTCCGCCCGCTGCAAAACGGGATGATCCAGTTCTACGCCCTGGCCATGATCCTGGGCCTGCTCGTATTGATGGGGGCCCTGTTGCCCTTCTTTAACTAACCGAACATGGCAATCCTACTGCTGATCACCGTGCTGCTGCCGCTCTTGGGCGCCGTCGTTATGACGGGCGGGCGCGAGGTGGCCCGGGCCTTTGCCCTGGCGGTCACGCTGGTGACGTTGGGGCTGACCGTGGTGCTGGTGGCCGGCTATGCCCCCGGCGCGGCCGACTTCGCGCTCTTCGAGCACTCCTGGCTGGGCGCGGACTCGCCGGTCGACATCCGCTTTTCGATCGGGCTGGACGGCCTGAGCCTGTGGCTCTTCGCCCTGACGTCGCTTCTGATGGTCACCTCCGTGTTGATCTCGTGGCGGGCGATCCAGGAGCAGGCGGTGCTCTACTACCGGCTGCTGCTGCTGTTGCACACCGGCATGTTGGGCGTGTTCGTCGCCCGCGACGTCATCCTGTTCTACGTCTTTTTCGAGTTCACGCTGATCCCGCTGTTCTTCCTGATCGGCATGTGGGGGAGCGAGCAGCGGCGCTACGCGGCGATCAAGTTCTTTCTGTTCACGCTGGCCGGCAGCGTGCTGACGTTCCTGGGGCTTTTGACCCTGGTGCTGTGGGACTACTTCCACTCGTCCTCGGGCGTGATGACGTTCTCGATCCCGCAGCTTACCCAGAACCTGGCCGTGCTGCGGGCCGCGGGGGAGTTTCCCACGTCGCTACAGATATGGCTCTTCGTGGCCCTGTTCGCCGGGTTTGCGATCAAGGTGCCGCTCTTCCCGCTGCACACCTGGCTGCCGCTGGCCCACGTCCAGGCCCCGGCGGCCGGCAGCGTGATCCTGGCCGGCGTGCTGTTGAAGATCGGCACCTACGGTTTCGTCCGCTTCAGCCTGCCGATGCTGCCCGACGCCACGGTGGCCTGCATGCCGTGGCTGTTGGGGCTTTCGGTGGCGGGGATCATTTACGGGGCCCTGGTCGCCCTGGCCCAGAAGGACGTTAAGCGCCTGATCGCCTATTCCAGCGTGAGCCACCTGGGGTTCTGCATGTTGGGGATCTTCGCCCTGACGCACCTGGGCACCCAGGGCGGCGTGCTGCAGATGATCAACCACGGACTTTCGACCGGAGGGTTGTTCGCCCTGGTGGGAATGATTTACGAACGTTACCACACGCGGCAGATCGCCGATTTCGGCGGCCTGGCCCGAAAGACCCCCGTGCTGGCCTTCTTCATGCTGGTGATGACGCTCTCGAGCATCGGCCTGCCGGGCTTAAACGGCTTCGCCGGCGAGTTCCTGCTGCTGTTGGGCATGTTCCAGCGGGCCTGGCTCGACGGAAGCCCGTCCTTCTGGGCCTTCGCCGTGCTGGCCGTCTCCGGCGTGGTGCTGGGGGCGTGGTACATGCTGTACCTGGTGCAGCGGGTCTTTTTCGGGCCGGTCAAAGAGCCCGACCACAACGGCCACCCGATCGAAGACCTATCGTTCCGGGAGGTGATGGCGCTGGCCCCGCTGGTGGTGTTCATCGTTTGGATCGGCGTGCAGCCGGCGTTCTTCCTTGATCGCATGGCCCCCAGCCTGGAAGTGCTCAGCAAGGACGCCATGCAGGCGGCGGCCTTGCCGGGCGAGACCCCGCAGCCTGCCGAGCGAACGATTACCCGAGAAGAAAGGGGTCAGGAGGCAGGGGTTAGGGGGCAGCAGGAAGAAGCCGCCGGAGATGAGAGTCCCGACGTTGCGTGGCGGGGGTTTGGCGCTGCTCCGCCGTTGGCCGGCGCGGGTTCGAGTGCCAACGCCCCGCGGGCT
>Ga0180438_10001830_pt1 | contig 36655 bp, 27 predicted proteins | sample SS_ome_12_FD_132455 | JGI IMG/M metagenome (GOLD analysis project Ga0180438, IMG submission 132455) | Hypersaline lake sediment archaeal communities from the Salton Sea, California, USA - SS_3_D_2 metaG | ecosystem: Environmental > Aquatic > Non-marine Saline and Alkaline > Hypersaline >... | reverse complement strand
AGCCATGATATCCATCCACTCGTTGTGTCCGTTTCTGGTCTTCGGTCTTCCCATACTCCAAAAACCAAAGTTGCTCCGTTCATGTTTTCCGTGAGATTCCACCACTTTTTAAAATTTTGACCATGGGAACCCCGGTCACCACCCCGGCAAAAAATTTTTTCCCGCCATTTTTCTCATCTCGGTCATGTGACATGGTGTGCATGCGAAACCACCAAAACCACCCATCGACCCACTATCCTGAGTCGTTTGGCGTAAAGTTGTTTTTTCCGTTGCCGTGGTCGGCATAACCCACCCCGCCCTCGACACTTCAAAAAAAAAAATAAAAAAAAATGTTAACATGCGGCACTGGTTCGTGACTTTATTTAAATTTCTTGTACTGCTGCTTCTCCTTCTCTCTCTTTGCGGCATTCTTCATGAGCTTCTCGTGTTCTTCTGCCTTTGCCTTTAGAGCCTCTTGTGCGTTCATATCTGGGCGATGCTTCTTGTTCATTGACTCCTGTCCTGATCCATGACGCTGCTGTGCTTTTATCACCACTGGTTCCTTTGCCAAGAACATGGCATTGGTGGACAAATTTTTTGATGTTGACTCTGGGTCCAGACCAACGTACTGTTCAATGGTGTCGTTCTTTGAGCATGGATTATAAGCACAGATAGATGGTTGCCCCTCCAAGTTGTGTACGAGCTTCGTGAGCAGATCTGCATTGTAATCCGTGTATCCACCTTCCCCCGGGTTACTACATGCGACAAATGATCTCCGCATAAACTCATATATCTCTCGTGGTGTTGTGCCGGCACTCCACACAGAGAGACTATTGATGATGTGATCTGGATCTTTGTCAATGTCTTCATCACCAATGGGAATAGACCATTCAACATTTTTCAGCTCATCTCTTGTCCGGCACAGCTCATAAAACTGTCTCATGAAATCCAAAAAGAGAGAACAACGATCCTGTGGATCTGGAAGACCAATGTAATGCTTGCGGTCAATCATGTGATGCAAGATCTGTGATGGCAACTGTCCGGGACTCTCTGCACATGTCATCAACACTCTGATGTCATTCCTCCTGTGTCTTGCCGTGGCTTTGACTGTGGCAAGTAAACGTGTAAATGCATCCATGATCTCCCCCGTTCTGTCATAGTTGATCATGTGGATCTCTTGGATCAAAATCAACAGTGATCTGGGACCCTCTGGCTCATTCTCGTCTCTGTGAGCATACACGACATTCGGTGAGCGATTCATGATGCGCAGCGTTTCAATGACAGACGCGGTCCAGTCAATAAATAAAGTGTTGTTCCAGCTACACATTTTGAAGTCCTTTACAACAGCAAACGCGCTATCCAAGAATACTCTCTGCCCCGTTTCGTGATCAGTGGCGTGGATCACTGTGTTCTTGCCTGAACCATGGCGTCCATACAACAGTGCAATCTGTGGCAGTGGTACAAGTGTCGCGTCAATCTCGTGTCGATCCAGTAGACACGCTTCAAGGAATGCCAGAGTATCATTGACCCCGAACAACTGGCGAGGTTCTGGTATATCTCGTTCCCTCACCGCTCGTGACACGAGATCACTAGGAGTGTCATGCCTAGATGGCACAACAGCACCAGCAACAAAACTTCCTTTATCTTCTTCCATGCGTGTGTGTGTGTGTGTGTGTGCGTGATGACAAAATGAAACCCTTTTGAGTGTGGTAATTTTTTTTCGGGATCGGTATTTTTTTTTCTTTGCTGTCCACTCTCTATGGTCTTACCTTTACTTGCTTTGGTTGTCTTGGTGTTTTCTCTGCGCACGCTCACGTAGATCGTTTACACTCACGGAGATCTCTCTCGAGACTTTTTAACGAATGATAAAATAAATTGCAATAAATATTTGACAACGTTCACCACACGACACTGCTAAGAAAGCGTCTTTTTACGACAAGGTCACGCCATTTTGTTTTTGCACGTACATCAGTGTGTACACACGTAAATATGATGAAACGTTACCTGAATGACGAAGATTATGTTGGGTACAAGGATGAATACGTTGAAACGTACCTGACAAACGCTCCACCAAACTTGACCATTGATGAGTGGACAGCACACGAGGGGTCTTCTCTGTTCTCAGCTTGTGATATTTACAAGCCCAAACTGGTTTCCGTTGCTCTGTGTGGTTCCGAGTACAATCGTTTCGCTGTTGATCACACAAAACCAGACTGGTCTGCGCAACTGTGTAACGCAGTGAAGAGTTGTCTCGTTAACTCTGGATTGGCGCGCACTGGGGACAATGTCGCTCTCACCAATGTGCGTGACCGTCCCGTGGATGGCATGACTATGTTTGAAGTCGAGCAAGCTGGTGCATTGTATGCCACTGTGAATGGTAAAAGGAGTATTGATATGCCACAGTCCGCTGGTTTCCTTGGTTGTGCTGTTGACACTCCTGTCACGCATGCCGTGAACAAGGACGAGTTACTTGATGAACATATCTCCAACATTGTGAGGGACGCCTCAGATATCTGTGTGAACAATCTCATCAAGGCCAAAGCCGTGGTTCATTTGGAACACATCATCAGTGACGAGAAGCATGAACAGAACATTCTCCCAGTCATCAGTGAGATGATCATGAAGAACGGTGGCCACATGGAATCATTTGAGAAGCTCATTGAGAACCATGCAGATGCCACGGTGCTCCAAGGAATCCAAAATGGCGATATCTCATACGAAGACATTGCCAATGACATTGCTCGCTGCATTCTGGATGAAGTTGCATCTGCCATGCAAGCCTACAACGCCGAGACGAGTTCCTTCTACCAAGCCAAAGCTCTTCAGGACTCGGGAGCACTGCAGTCCAGTGAAATTCCAAAGACTAGGACCATTTTTGGAAAGAACACACTTGCAGACAACGAGACCATCAATGCCATTCAGAGTAGATTCCCAACGTCCAAGAAGTTGCACAGAGAGATTGTAGACAGAGCCCTCGTTGACAACGCCAATCTTGGGTATAAGATCAAGATTATCGTGCAAGATGGTGATGTGAAGTTCAAGAAGTCTTGTCACAGAAGACGCCGCAAGGGGCACGGAAATCGTGGACATACTCACAGCGTAACGCATCGTGACGCCAGAAAAGAAAGGGGTTACGCCATCCGTGATTACGATAGATACTTCAAGGGCAACGAGCGCAGAAAGATGCACATGGTGCGACATGTTCACGTGTTGAAGGGATTGCCACCAGCACCGGGTACACGCCCAGTGGTGGAAGTCTTGGAAGAGGAAGGAAGAGGCTCAATGACCAATTACTGTGGTAAGGGAAAGACCACAAACTTCCACGGAACAATGGAAAACTACAGTCGTCGTGGAGGATCATTGATGAAGGGTCCAGAGACTGGATTTCCCAAGAGCGTCTATCATGGCGCATCTTCTGTTCAAGGAGTGCGTCATGGTGACGTGAATAGGGCGCCACTCAGCAAAGACATGCCAAAGGGAGTTCAAGACGAAGTTCCATCCATGGAGATGTACACGCCATCGCCCAAGGCAGCCACATCACCTCCTCCTCCACCACTCGAGAATACACTGCAAAGTACCAGTAGAAAGACAGTGAAGACCATTTCATATCCAGTTGCTGATGTGGATGCTGCTGCTGCTGCTGATAATGTGTCCAAGTTGTATCCCGGTACAAGGGACGCAACAAAGAACAAAAGTGACACGCCTCCACCTTTGGAACCTTACAAGGTCTCTGCATCGGCAAAGATGCCATCGCCATCCGCAAACATTAGTTCTTCATTGATGATGATGGATGATGATAATGACGACATTGATGATGACATTTCTCTGGGTACTAAGGTGGACGAGGCACCGTCTATGGAAGCATTTTTGGGCAGGAACACCAAGGTTGATTCAGATGTCCCTGCAGCCAATGTAGTTAGAGTGCGAAGAAGAGCCGCTGTTCCTGACAAGGTAGCAAGTCAACCCACGCCCGCTATGGTCACACAGGAGTCACTGAGTAGCGGTCTCCCTGATATTGACAGCGTGTTTGAATCGAGTGAGATACAGAAGTTGATCAACAGCGACGTGGGGAGAAATGTTGCGCGCAATGTACTTTCTTTTTAATAATAATAAACAAAGTTTGAAAAAGAGAACCATTTTGGTGTCGCTCCTTGCACTGGTGATATTACACGCGTGGGCATTTTCTATGCAACAACAACCCGAAAAAGGCTCCCGTCTCTACACGCGCCCTCATCCAACCAACGCCAATGTTGCGGATGTGTACGCTGTCGATGACGACGACGATGATGTCAATATCTTTGACCAAGACAGTCGCTCTTCACCCAAGCGGACCCGAGACAACGAGTACGCGGATTTGATCGAATCCAGTTTGAATGGGCCAAACGTTCTCAAACGACACCAGTCACCCGAGCATATCGATGCCCCAGTCACGACAGCGGGATTCAACAACAACAACAACTTACCTGATCCAGACCAAGACAAACCACCAGAACCACAGGGTCAGACATACGCCACTTCAGCGGGTAAAGACGCAAAAGGAACGTTTCTGCATGACTGGTACGCTGGCACCCCGTATGACCAATTCAACTTTGAAGCTCTGAAACGACACTTACAGAGAAAGGCAGAGTTTCTCACCAATCCTGTCATTCAGTTTGTGTCGGATGTCGCTGTCAAGACGGGGTCGTCACTTGAGCAGATGGTTGTCAATGCTGAGCGTCCTCTGGTCAACGTCGGCGCAAGTAATGTGAGAGATTTGATGGAAGGCAGTAGGATGTCCCGTGATATGCTCATCCCGATACTGGCACTTGTGCTGGTCGAAGTGTTGGGTCAAAGTCCTGTTGAGAAAAAGAAAGAGACAGAAGTGAAACTCATGCCTGTAAAACCGTCGCCAGTACGACCCGTGAAGAAGACGACACCAGTGCCACCTGTGACAACGACGACACCAGTACCCCCCGCGAAGACCACTACACCAGTGCCCCCTGTGAAGACCACTACACCAGTGCCTCCTGTGAAAACGACAACACCGGTACAACCCGCGAAGAAGGAGAAAATACCCCCCATGGAGATAGTGGTAATACACCCCACGGAGCCATCGACCCCTCTTTTTGGAGGTCCTCCATTAGGTAGACGCGGAGCCAAAACAGAGCCGCTACCGCCAAAGAAAAAGGGCGACACAGACGTGACACCAGAGACGACACCTATCAAATCATTCGCAATAACAAATGATCCCATTGGAGCCGTTGTCTATGCAAGAACCATGCTCCAGTCCCACGCAGATGGAGAACCGTTGCCATGTATGACGCCAGATTTCATTGGTGCCGGAGGGATCACGGGGGGAGGACTGCGTAGATTCATCTCCGACACAACACCCACTCCTCCTAATCCCATTCTGCGGGACATTATCTCTATGCTGGACTATGGTGCCGAGGCCAGTGATTTGGATCGCTGGAACTGGAACAATCTACCCGAGAACAGTGGGTTCGCCATTATCAAACAAGAAGTGGTACAGACCATCCAGACAGCGTTTGAAGATATCAGACGGATTGGTGCTTCCCAAAGCGAGTTCACCCTATGGCATCTAATGACGAGTCCCGGTGTACGTCATCACTTTGCCATGATGGTCGGTGCCATGCTAAATGCTGTTCCCTCAGAACTGCAGTATCCACATTACCAGAGTGTCCGTCAGAATGGAGCTGTCACTGGGTCTCGTGTGTCCTCTGGATTCTGGACACAGGTACGCAATGCCAACTGGTACAAGCAAAAGAAACGTTGGTTTGCGCGTGTTGTGTACGTCACCTCCACACGCTGGACGGATATTCAAAAGCGTCTGCCCAATGGAAGGCGTCTACTGACTGATCTGCGCCATCATTTCTGGGATGTTTTTGAGAAATTCGACACATTCATTACCATGTTAGATGATAAATTCAGTGGTGATACCAATTACAGTGAGGCGGTTGCAGATGCGGCTTTCCTGAAAGCGGAGATTGCGATCCACAAAGAAACAGGGGCACGGTTGACACGTGAGTTGGAGGCATTGGATAAAGTCAACATTCAGCTCGTTACGGCCAAGAATAACGAAATCAATCAGCAGGTGGCAGATCTCAATGATGCACAAAGGAAATTGTCAGTGGTCACGTCACATACCATGGACAATTTCGTGAATACCGAGGCAGATGATGAAAAGAAGAAGTGGAAGAGACACTTTTTTCACTTGGCCACGGGTCTTGTCCCGTTTACTGGTGCCACACAGTCAGCAGGACCGATAGCATACGGACCCAATGTTCAAGTAGCCAGAGGGGAAATCCCATCACTTATCGATGAGACGAAGAGCAACGTTGTGGACACGGAAAGACTAACGAAAAGACTCAGATCATTGGCCGCGGAGTTTCAGCAGTTTGCACAAAAGGTGGGTATGTGGAGAGAGGCAGAATCCATAAGAAAGACCATCTATGATGGACTGGTCGTGACTTCTGATTGTGTCTCTGCCATTTCAGATTTGAGACAGGCGTCTAGGCAACACAGTGATGCTGGGAGAGCCGCTCATGCAATGACAGAAGACGAGAAACGAGAACTTGTGTACCGACCACCCACCAAGCAAGAGCTGAGACCCGTGAGAGATTTCTTACAGCCGTACAACGTCCAAGCATTTGAAATGATATAAGTTGTTGGCGGTAGCAGCGAGTGGGCGCGCGGAGAAACTATGGCGGAAGGAAAGAGTGGGATTTTTTTAAACCCTGAGCAATGTACAAATAAAAATTATTACATTCCCACTGCCATGCCATACTGTCAAGTATTCAAAAGTAGGGCACCAACAAAGGACCACTTTTCTCCATCTCGTTATGCAACACATTACCGTACAACAACAACAACAACAGCAGCAGCAAGCAGCTTTTCAGCAACAGCAAGCAGCCTTTCAACAACAGCAACAGGTCGCCATGCAGCAACAAACTCTGCAACAACAAGCCATGAGCAATGAACAACAGATTGCACAAATGGCATTCAACAAGATGCTCGAGCAAGCCATTGCTATCAAAGCAGAGTATGACCCCAATGCTAACTTGAGAACCGTCGATTTTGATCAACACACGGACAGAACGTACTTTGTCACTCTTGAGGGTTCCTTGAATGATTTCGCTCTTGGTACCGTCCAGCCAATCTGGAAGGCTAAACCAGGACAAGAACACATCTACCAGCGCATTGCTGGGTACGATGGAAAGATGCCAATCTATGGCGGAGACTTGACCAAGGGAATTTGCTTGGAGATGATCTTGGAGGAAGTCACCTCCAACTTCCCAGTGCCAATTGGAGCCATCATCACCAACATTGAAGGAAAGGAATACGACAAGGATGGAAAGAACTATGCTTTCATTGCCACAAAGCATTGTGACAAGTCACCCAACAAGTCAATCTTTGAGCAGGTCAAGGGAATCTCCCGCGCCATGTTGGAGAAGTACAACGACACCTCCGCCAATCAGATGGAGAGCCATTGTTTCAGAAACGTTGCAGGATACACTCTTGTGCCAAATCAGTCCCCATTGGCAGACATGATGCGCTTGAACCAGGAGAAGTTTAAGATGCAGATCGGTATCCCCAAAGAAGCAGAGACATATTTGAAGGTGGCAACCCCCATTGTTGACGCTTGTATCAAGAGATATGAACAAGACCAAGATGTCACATTCATGGACATGAACAATTTCAACGTTCAGTTTGAACGTGTTGGGGCTGAGTGGAATGACCCAACAGGAGTCATTGACAACTTGCGCAATGCTGCCAGTGGAAAGCAGATGCACGCATCCAACCAAAGATTGACCAACAAGTACACATTGACTGCCAAGATCAACATGAAGTTGGTGTGCTACGGAGAGGAGAAGAAGTAGAACGCGAGGAAGAAATAAAGATTTGTTTGTTTTGCGTTTATTTGTGTTGTGGCGGTGGTGGTGGCGATGATAACGACATTGTTGATAATGAGTGACGATGTGATACCAAAAGAACTTCAAGATGTGATATATTACAACACCGGCGATGATTATGCACTTATCAACAATGAATCCGCAATTGCAGACCGCTTACGCGTCGAGAAAGAGAAACTCGGGTTGCTTATTCATCTTCCTCCTCCGAATGCTCCGGGGTATTTAAAAGTAGCAAAACCCATCGTTGACGCGTGCATTGAGCGTTACAAACAATCCCAAGAAGCGGAGGAAAAATCAAAAGATAGTGCTGATGACACTGCAAATACCCAAAGAATTGCAACACTGCCTTTGTGAAGTCCGTGATGGCGTACTCGTTGACAATAAATCTGTGATTGGGGATTTAATACATCAAGATCAAGAGAAACGCGGATTTTCTATGCCCCATCGACGAGGAGCTCCGGGGTATCTCAAGGTGAAAAAACACGTTGTTGTCGCGTGTATTGAGCGCTACAAACAAACCCAAGAAAAATCAAAATAAAGTCAAATGTGGCGCCTCATGACTCAACCGCTAAGACAGGCCAATTTGCCAATATCGTCTGTCTCGCGCGGCATCGGATTGTTTCTCTGGAGTTGTTTATGTGGGTACATACTGAGATCCATTGCGATGTTGGAGCGCTTCTTGGTCCCCGTGTTAAATCACAACGTCTGGTTTGTTCACCCTATGACAGAATGGGTTTTCAACAGCATATGTTGGGTTCTCATGGTCAATGGCATCTTCTTGTTTCTGTCAACAGTACAGCAGCGGCTTTTCAAGATTCCCTCGTTCTTCATACCACATTCAATAATACACACGGCCAATGGGAAACTGGGGATGATCCCTCTTTGTGTAATGCTTGCGGGTCAAATGAGTGGTGTTGCGCTGTACTTTGCACACCATGACTACAATTTCATTACGTTTGTGCATGGGATACCAGATGAGTCCCCGTACTCCCGCCTGCCGTCTTTTCCGTTTCTATTTGTGTGGCTCATAACGGCGCTTTACGGGACTACACAAGACACCATTGCAAATATATGTATGACTGCAGCACTAGCCAATGTTGTGGCCTACTTTCTCTCAGCGGCCAAGCTAGGAGGACTGCATGATCGCACGCTTTTGCCCATGGTCCCAATTGGATACGGTTGCCTAATGGATATGTCTTATATCGTTATATTTGCATGGGTAGTTGGGTCTGTGCTTGCTGGTATTATCATGGCAGTAACCAAGCTTGTTCCAAAGCGTGCCATGCCCGTGGATATGACAGAAAGCGGTGACGGCGACGAGACCAAAACAAAACAGGACTGATCTCTCTCAAATAAAACATTTTTTATTTCATCTCCTTCTGAACTTGGCGCGGCTTCCTTGCTCCCACCTTTGAAATGACAGGAATGTACTGTTGATAGCTCTTTTCTTTCATGCCCTGCTTCATGAAGTTTTGTGTGATGAACTCGTCATCAAACTTTCTGTATGCGCCCGGGTGCAGCTTGTCATGGACATCTTCAGCCGCGAGCTGATCCGGTTTTCCTTCCCATGTGTACTGTGTATCAATGTCCTCCAAGTCTTGCTCATCAATCTTGGAGTAATCCAGTGTTGCTGAATTAGCACATCGACCCGTTGTGGTTGGCACGACTCCCTTGGATGGCTTAAAGTCTTCCCCCATTTTGACTCCCACAAATCCGTGGAATGGAGAACACGCAACCAGACAATACTTATCCTTGCACGCGCTGGCTGGTATGCAGTGACTGTACTGTGACACCACATGCTGATTTGCTCCTTTACCAAACGACATACCAATGGACGAAATGAACTGCCGAATGTTTGGCGCCATCATTGACTGAGCTGTCAAGTGAGCAGCTTGATTGTCAGTCTCCGTGTATGTCCCAACTTCCTCTGTTGTTTCAATCTCAACATGCAACTTCTCACTCGCGAGAAGAGCTAGTCTGTCCGCGTTACGGGATGCGGCATTTTTCCAGTATTTCATCTTCTTTCCATTGACAAAGTCTCCCCACGAAACAATCTCCCCGTTGATTTTGTCTTGCTTGAGTTCATCAATGATCTGTTGACCAACAAGGGGTGCAGCTGCCTTTGCGATAATAAAGTAATCATGGGAACGTGCGCCTCGTTTCCTTTTGCAGACATCAACGGCTCCGCTCTGGCCAATCTCCGCTTTCCAGTAATCATTGTCATAGTTATCGTCTTCACGGAGTTCTAGTGTTATCGGGTCCGTTGTGTATTGTTCAATGGATTGCAACGCACCGAGTTTCTCCAAGAAAAACTTATCATCAAAACGCTGCTTGAGTTCTGGGAGAATTTTGCACATTGAAATACACTCAAACGAGTTGGGGTTCAGCGTCATTGGATCAACTGGTGCATAAGGATCAAAATGCAGCACTTGTCCAGTCGGATATTGACTGTGATTGAATGCCGCGTTGTTTCCCAGAACAACAGCTCCTCGCAATCCATTGTTATCTTTGTACGCCTTTACGGTTTCCGTGTAGCTATTGATTTGATGGGTATTGAGCCCATCACTGCCACACAACTCTCTGTCGAAGATCATTTCCATAACGTCTTTGGGTGAAACTGACTCGACCATTTCCATTGCCCCTGCTTTGGCAACGGTATCTGTTGGCTGTTGTTGTTGTTGCATGTCGTCTTACAGGAAATGTACGCTTTTCTTTCTTCCTAAGCTCCCTTTTTGGGTGGTATATGTGCACGCACGCGAGAATGCAAAGGACACGCAATGAAGCTTACTCACACGCAGGGGGAGTATTTTGACACACGTCACGTGGTATCGCTCAGTAATGAAATAAAAAGTTTATTTTCTTAAATTCTCTTTTTTCTTATTCTCGCTGGCCACGTTGGCGTAAAATGCCGGATCCCTCACCAGCACAGTGGCATCTAGTATGGCCACTTCAAGTTGAGTGAGCTTATCCCACGCAGTTCCGCAATACGCGACCCAAAGAGAATCGTCAAAATAAATAAGCTGAGAGGAGTCAAAGGTATTGCGACGCCCCGTGTTCATTTTACGGGTCGAAGTGATGGCCATGTTCTTCTCCGAAGTCGCGAACAGCACAGGATCATCTAGATGGAGCTTTCCCAGTGTTTCTTCCCTTGTGATGGTGGGGATACTTGTGTATTTACCAGTTTGATCTGGTGGTACATTGTCTCGCATATGATCCAATCCTTGGAGCAACAGCATGAGTCCCCGGAGTGGCCACAGATCACTTGTTGAGTCGGAGAACGGCACATACCGGCTTGCCGTCCCAGCGTGTGAAGGGAGTTTTGTCATATTCCTCTCGTAGTCCTTTAGCAATTCATCGTGTGACTTGATGAACCCATTTCCGCCTCTCCGCGCCCCCTTTCTGTTTGCGCCATCTCCGTTGACATTTGTCGACGTTGGCGTGATGCGGGGAATGGTCATTCCAAACGCGAGCTTGTGACGGACATCCTCTGGAAAGAGATCCTTGTCAAAACACAACTCATAGAGATAATAACACGCTGGCACTGATTTGTCAGGGGGGATTGGTACACCCTTTGGGATATCCAGATCCTTCCATGACCCAACGGATACATGAACCATGTCATTGGTACCGACACGTGACATCAAGTGCCGCACAATAGCATATGCGTACGGGTATGTTCGCTTTCGCTTTTCGGCATAGCTGTCACTGATGCCAAACAACCCCATCAGATCTTTCAGTGTGGGCGTGTCCAAGATATGGATCGCTCGTTGAAACAGAAAGGCACCCAATAACCCATAGAGAGAGTTTTCTTCGCGCCTCTTCAGACACACTGAGTAATATAAACATTTGTACATCTCCTCGTCGTTTGGATGAAAGAAAGAAATAAACTCTGGCAGCCAGTCGTAGATTTGAAACAGTTGTTCATGTGGTTTGTACACGTGATGGATTGAACTCGACTCTTTGATTTCAGTTGCGATAAATACAATCGTCGCATACATCCCAAAACGACGCGTGTGCATTTTCGTTGTGTCTCTAGGACGCAGCGCCCAAAACTGTGTGTACAGTGGGGCAACCGGAGCCGCGTTTTGTGTTTTGATGTAACGAATTGTCATCATCCTGTAGTTGCGCAAGAAATATTTATCAATCGCCAACAGTGTTTCATTGTTGCGTCCTCGGAATACAGCATGCGCAAAATAACCATTGGTCATACCACCCGAATCAAAGATCCCGTATTTGTCATTCATAAAGAGCAGTGACTTCTGCACGGTCACGGGATCAGCCTCATTGACCAAGAGGAATACCAATGTTTTGTCTCCTTTGATATCATAGTCATTGCTGCCGCTGCCGCCGCCACCACCACCACCTTTCATCCTCTTGCCAATCCACCATTTGGCATAGGGAACGTCTTCATTCTTCAATCGTCCTTGGAAATCTTGATATCCAAGACACAGCACACGTTTCACTGATGTCGGGCCTTGTCGCCGAGATCTGGGTTCACAAAAATCAAAGATAGTCTTCTCAGTACCATTGTCGTGGACACTGAGTTTATCGGTGACGCCACGTTGGTTTGTTTTGGGATTCATTCCCGGTAAAAACGCACTCATGATCCCCTTTTGGTCCTCAAACCACTCTTGACGCATCTCTTCTGCTGTCTGTCTTGAAATCGAAGCAATCTCTCTAAACGCCCCGTACTTGAACGTTTCCAAGCGTTCCCGTTCTTGTGACTTGTGCGTATGGCCAATCTTACTAAACTTGGGCAGAATATATGCTTCATCCCCTGTACAACGCACAGTAAAATGTGCATCACACATACCGCTGTTTTGATTCAGGCCTTGTTTGCACCAAAACACCACATTCTCTGCGTCGGCGCGTGATGTACGCACTCGCTTCCTGACAACATAGGTACACCCACCCTCTTGTTCTTTTCCGAATCTGTTGATCTCTTTGTGTATGTCGTTTTCATTCCAAAAAGAACCAATGAGGCACTGTGGTAGATAACACCCGTCATCATCGTCGTTGTCGCCTTTACTCGTCTTTTGTTTCTTGTTGCTCTTGGCCGAGGTGGCCATGGCGCTGAAATCAAGTGGTTGTAATCGCGGCACGGTTGTCGTTGTTTTGATAAAAATCCTGCCATCTTCATCCCCGTCTTCAATCACATCGTTCAAATATCGCTGTGGCACGCGTTTACCACTTGTCGTCATTGCCATCATCGTTGTGCGCTACAAATGCCACTCCACTCCACTTCAAAACATATGATTCACCACGTAGATGCGTTGCGATAAAAAAGCATACAATCAGTATTTTTAAGTCAAGACCCTCGGTGTTATTCAAACACTTTAGAAGACCAAAAATTTAATTCTCAGATTTTTTTTCCGGATCGGGTTTTCCCCTCTTTTCAAAAAAAATAAAAAAGAGGTGGAGTGCACACTGTCATGGAAGATACACGAAAGAGATCACGCGAGGATGAGGATGGCGGCGACGTTAACGACGGGGCCGCTTCATTTGGCGAGACGCTGCTTTCTCTCTCCAATCAAGCAAAAAGGAGTGCTCGTGTAACGAGGATACTGTCATGTGATGACTACAGGGACAACAAGGCACAGGACCAGATTAAATCTGTAATGGCTGCATGGAAGAAAGGAATGAAAGAAGCTGCCAAGAAAGGCATGAGTTCAGTGAAGTATCGCGTTATCCAATGCACCAATACAGATGGAAAGGTGTATGGATCACTCTTTAGTCTTTTGTACAAGGATACCCCATACGTTGACAGTGATCTCTTGACGTGTAAATCTGATTGTTCCATTGCTATTCCTTGTGACAACGCAGAACTCATAATGAAAGCCCTGGAGAGTATTCTGGTCATAGAAGGTGTAAGTGTGCGATGTATCCACACCAAGACCATTCCTGATGCGAAAGAACATTGGTACACTCTCGGCACTCTCGTTTGGAATGAGGCAGAGTACGACAGGGACGAGAGTGAGTATCGTCGCCGTTTCGGTACGCGTAATTACTGCTGAAAGGGGAATTAAGATAAAACCTCGGTGTTTTTTGAATAATACACACACACACACACACATTCTCTCTCTCAGTCGTCCACTTGCTCCCGTCGCATGGATGCCAAAATAAACGGCGTCGATGGCACTGATGGAAGTCCCTTGAATGTGTCACTGGATTTCCTCAACACGTACTCTGGCTCACTCCCTGCAATGGAGACAAACATCCCCATGCAATTGAGATTCTCCACAATGTTTTCTTTCTTTGACATTGCAATCTTCAGCCGCAGCAGAAAGAGATCTTTCTTGTTGTTAATGTGACACTGGCCAGCAGCAGCACACATGGTCAGTGCTAACATCGGGTTCCTTGTTTTTAGTGTATGTGTAACGCAATCCAACGCAAACTGTTGCACAATATATCTTCGACAGATAGCCTCCTCCAGCAGTGAATTCAATCTGAATCGCTTACACATGTACTGGCCATTGAATCCTTGGTGCACTGACGCGAAGAGCTCCTTGCGATCAACGTAGAGCTTATTAATAAATATCAACTCATTGGTGGTGAGTACACTGCATGGTATTGCTAATGCGGTGTCCACGAATACATGTACGTGGCTGGCTGTCAACCTTAGATCCATCTTGCTGGTCAGCACCGCTTCAATAAATGCCGCAAATACCTGTGTGGAATTTGCTCTTTCATAAGGAGCTCTCTCGTGCCAGTGTCTGACGAGAGTCACGACACGATTGGGGTCACGAAAGATGCCCTTGAGACACCGCAAGATCTGATATTTCCACTTGGGCATAAGCACATCATGTATGACTCGTTGTTCTTCCTTCTCTGCCAGCTCCTTTTCCTGCATAAATGTGGAGAAATCTTCCAGTGCCACCGGGGCTTTGATGATTGTGTTTGGGATACTTCCTGTACCAGTGGCAATTGAGTGACGTTGGCGTGTATGCATTGGATGTAACATGTCCGTGACCACTTTCATTTTCTTTCCATTGTCCTCTTCCAGCGGTAGACCATAAAGACGCTCCAAGTCCGCGTACTGGCCATTGATAGATGATTTCCTTAACAAGTGTTCCTCGGTGATGTCTTGGGGTATCTTGTACAAATATGTTCCACTGACGCCACCACCACCGTCTTCCAGGTGAAGTGTGATGTCAGGTAATTTTACATGACCATGTGGTTCAAAATGCATCACGACAGACATAAACACGCTCTGGTCTTCACTGTCGTGTGAATAGCCAATAGTAACTCTGACTGTGCTCCCATTGGATATCGTGGCACCAAATACAATGCTCCCAAAGCCATCCCATGTAACACACGGGTGAGGGGAACCGGGGTTTACGTGCATAAACACGTGATTAACTCCTTGATCCGTTTCCAGTTGAGCCACCAGATGCACTCGTGATTCATATCTATTGTAGCCGCCCTTGAGCAATAGTCCCGAGACCTCACCAAATGGCGAGTTGACACTCATTCACCGTTGTATTTAAATGATGTGACAGACATGCGTTGCATCTATGTGATTTTTAACGAAGGGGAGAGAGAGAGAGAGAGAGGCGAGACGCAGGACGATGTCACACGCGTATTCGTTCGTCAGATGGGAAGTAATTCTCTTTTCTCTCGTCCATGCGTTTGCGCAATTAAAAAAACAAACTGACAAAATGCGAATTTTTTTGAGTCTGAAAATTTTAAAATTGAATCACGAGTGGGGCAAATGGAATTCACAGGTGCATTTGGTGGTGATGGCGACGGCGATGGCGGGGATGATTGGGGTCTTTTTAAGAGAGAGACTGTCGTCGCCACGGATAATCGCGTCACGCAACCTACCCGAAAGAAGCAACCCCAGAAACAGTCAACTAAAAGACCTTTGTCAACGAACAACAGCAACAACACTGGGAAACCGAGACAAGTCAGAGGTGGCACTGGTGATATGCCAGACATCGATCTAGACGAAAGGTCCTTGGATGTACTGAGCACCTATGACAAGGGTCATCGGAGCAGAGCGGATAAGGACCAGAGAATGGATGTCATTCAATCTCGTATCAAGCGGTCGAGGGACAAGTTTAACTCAAATAATCCTCCTTACACGATCGAAGATGCGGCCAATGTGATGCTGGACGACAGTTTGATGACAGATGTGGTTCAAACCACTGCCCGTGATTACGAAAGACACGTACAGTTCAAAGGGAGTACCAGAATGGGGACCATTGGAGACGATGATGATGATGACGACGACGATATCATCAATGACGGCGATCTTGATGATGAACCCGTGTTTATTGACGACGACGACGAAGAAGGTGATAATATGCAGCAGCAGACGCCAGTTCCCCCCTCTCCCGGGATCACAGATCTCGTGGCCAAGACAATGATCGCTCCTGGGAGACGACACCCAGAGACTGGCATTAGGCCGACCATCAACACATTTCAAGAGATGGTTTCAAAGAATAACCCACGTGCCAAACTCTTTGAGAGTAACATGAACAGTGTCAAGGGCCCCGAGCAGAACATGTTTGTTGAAGTGAGGCGGGATGAACACATCTATAATCATGTCACAGACACAATGGGATCCAGTGTCAAGAATCAACAGTTCACGCGCTACGCCATCAAGAAGAATATGAAGATACCGGATCCTCCCATTGTCACCAAGGCAGAAATAAGAGACGCCTTGCACTCTCCTGACTATGAAATTGGTGAGCGTCCGTGTGTCTATGGTGCACAGTGTACGTCATACAAAATGGGAAAGGCGTTGAAAGCCAAGCGCCCTGAGCGCTATGCCAATGTGGAGCCATTTGTGTGCAAGGAGTTTTACTTTGGAGAGCGCGGAGAGGAGATTGCCCAAGCAATTGCCAATGATATCCCTCTGAGTGAAGTGCACAGCCCACAGCATGTTATGTGCGTATTGTGTCATTTGTCACTGGTGAAGAAATACTACACGGAGTACGATTTGAATCTAGCCAAGGAACCGGTTCACGTGTTGCACGCATTCCAAGTAATCCCAAATGTTCCCGGGGAGTACCCGGTTGAGAAGTTGTTGATGGGAGACGATGAGTTCAAAGGGATTATTGCTCCGTTTATTCGTTTTGTTCCAGATGATTATGTCTGGGAACCCGTTATGCCAACGCAATTCAAAGAGGAGTATGATCCCGTTGCCAAGATCAAACGCCGTGTCCCCAAACCCGCCGTGCAACACTGGGATGAAAGGGATTGCTTGGATTTTCGATAGGGAGCAGCGCGGAAGTGGTGAGGCTCGGGCGACTTTATCCCCAAAGTCCGTACACTGCCCGGGTCAACACCCTCCACGTGCCTTCTGTGGAATCCACGCTGCTCCGTAATTTTGCACGGGGAACGAATTTTGTACATACTGCGCCACTGATTTTTCAAGACACTCTCAAGGAAACTGTTCAGTACCTGGAACATGGGTGTCACATCACTGCAGATCACAGTGTTGGCGGCTTTCTCGAGAGAGCGAACATTCCAACTATCCAGAGTCCCGGTAATGAGACGACGGGATGGATGATTCCCAGCGACCATGTCATGTGGCGTCCGCGTTGTTATGAGTACATCAAGGATAAACGGGCCCAAGACTACAAAGTGGTGGTGGCGTTGTTTTTTCGGGTCAACGGGGCATACAGTCTGATGTCTCGGATGAAGTCAGAGTTGTTCAAGGGAAGAATGCCAGCAAGTGATGCCAATGCGTCCAAGATCATAGAGTTCTTGAACAGACACGTTCCATTGATGAGAAAAGTGGACACTCTGAAGTTTCCATCTGACAAGAAACTCGCCACTGCTAATGTGCCATCAGGTGGACCCACGACATATATCCAAGACCGTGATATGATCACTGTGCGTTCGCGTGGCGTCAAGTTGGAATACACACCACTGGAAGTGTTGAAATACAGTGGGGTCATTGATAACTATGAATTGGATGAATTTGCTGTGCCAGTTCACGATGCATTGGCACAGATTGCTCACAACATACGCAATGTATGGCACGATGAAACACTGATACAACTCTACGTGGGAGCAGAAGACCAGGAAGCATTTGATTTTTACTATCCCATTGTCATGTCCAGTGCTGAGGGATGTCGTGCTCACTCATGGTACTTGGCCTGCCTGACGATGATCAATCACGCATGGCAAGAAATTGTCGCAGTGGATGGTGATTCCAGTGCTAATGAGAGCAGAGGACCCACCGTGGATAAACATTCCATGTCAGTACAGTATGCATTTCATCGTTGTATGGGGTCATACACGCAACTCTTCTATCACGCACTGGCATGTAACCCACCCAAGATTTCCGATGATGACTGGCGACCCACTCCAGATGGTCGACCAACCCCACTGGACAAGTATTTCCCTTGTGACACTGTGTGTTTCCACGCCGGTGATTTGCCATCACTGGACATGGTACTGGATCAAGTGGGACTCTATGGGATCCAAGTGGTCAAGAACAAGATCCCTCTTGTGCGAGTGTTGATGAAGTCACTCCCTGTGTGTTGTCAGTCGCGTGATCTTGTCAAAGGGTTCATCACAGAATGTAGATCAGCTGACTCTGAGGGATTCTGGAGAGTCGTGCGTTCCATGTTCTTTTGCACAATGGCTGGTCTGTACCCACATGCCAAGAATAGGATAGATTTCCGTTCAATGCTGAGAGTGTACGGTCTGCTGTTCCATGAGAAACATGTCTTCCTTGCAGCACTGGAACGAGAGCGTCTTGAACACGAAGCCAAGCCCAAATCCCAACGCAGCACCACCAGTAGCGACAACAACAAGACTTGTCAGTTTGTCTACGTAGCATTCCGGGAGTTCTTTATTCATTCCGTACAGAATAACTCTGAGTGGATCGCACTGGTGAGTCAGCGTATCAACTGGCGGGACTTTGTGGTCAACACTGTCAACATGGCTGACCAGATGCGCAAGTATGCTCGCTTTGCGGATGCTCCCAAAGACAATGAATTGCTACACGCGATCAATGCTCTGTGGAGATGCAAGGGTGATTACAACAAGGACGTTTATCGTTATCGCAAAAAGTCCTACGAGCAGACCATCATAGAGAAAATGAACGATGCCCAAGATGAACTCAATGCTAGGAAGTGTTTGGTGGCAGATGACATTCAAATGATCAATGAACTCGTTGATAGATTGGTACGCTCGGAAATCCTGAGTTACGATGAGATTGCGCATATCTACAAGAACGAGAGGATCAGAGCGTTTGGCAATTTGGATCCCATGACAGTGTACAAGGATGACACGGCACAGTTCACTGCGTTGATGCGACAAGCACTGGCTGTGTCAGAGGAACACCACTTACATTTGTCGTGTGTCATTGATCCACAGACAAAAGTGAACATCATGCACTTCTTGCTGCACACCAAACCAGCGGACAGGCTACGTTTTGACTGTTTGCTCGATCCAAGACTGGGTGCAGTAAGTCGAGAGGCTGTGCAGATTATGTACAAAACACACCACATCTACAACACTCGCTCATCACCCAAATCCATTGAGACCAATGTAAGGAATCTCTGTGTACGTGACCTGCGTATCTTCTCGTGGTACTTTAACATTTTGCTGCGATTGGGTGATCTGGACAAGACTCCCATTGACGCGTCCATCGTCACTCGACAAGCGAGAGCAATCCGTAAGAAACGATTCCACTTACTGGATCACGAGCCACTCCCTGACAGTGCATGGGTGGTCTATGTGACTATTTGCTGTGGCCGTATCGCTACCTTTGCAGATACTTCGACCTATGGGAATCTGGCCATGTCGTATGATGTGGACACAAAGAACATGGTATGCAGTAAGAAGGTAGCCCGGACGGCAAGAGTGCGACACAAACCACCGGATCCCGAGTCCATGGTCGAGAGTGAAGCGGAGAAGAAGAAAAAGGCAGACTCAGCAGAGAAGAAGAAAGCCCGTGCTGAGAGAAAGGATGAGAACTTACTCCCATGTGGTGGACAGCCCATGTTGCCAATCAATCTCTATGGATCAGCGCTGGTGTTTGGAGGAGAGCGATATTTATTTTGTCCAGAGTGCGGGCAATTCCACACTTACCGAGATGCTGGATGGGGGCGCGGTGGTTACATGTGTATGGGGTGCAGGGGAAAGGAAGTGGCACCAAAGAAACTACAGCGATGCGCATACTGTGAACGCGGAGACAGAGGTCATGATTTGATTCAAGTGGATGTCATTGCACTGGACAGTGATCCATGTAATGAACATTTTGACCCAGTAGATGATCCACTGTCACGATACCAGCAGCTGTACTTTTGTCAGACAGATGCCAATTCCATTGGGAAGTTTAAGAAACACCCCAATGATCAGTTGTACAACATACTGCCAAAGGACAAGTTGTGGAAGGGCATCTCGCCAGCCAATACGGAGAGGGCCATCAAGAATTATAAAAAACACAATTGATTTCATTTAATCTTTTTCCTCCTCTTATCCTCCGCTTTGTTCTTGTTGCTGATCTCTTTGTCGTGCTGCCCGTACAACAATGCAAACACGCCCACCGCTATGATTATTCCCATGATTGCCTTCATCTCGATTACCATGGTCATCCACATGTAGCAGTAACTCTCGCTCTGTTTCAGCGGGATGTTGAACCACGTTGTATGTGCCATCTCAATCAAACACACTGGGATCTGGATGAAGATCACGGGTAATCCCAAAAACACGAATATCGCGCGTCTCGTTTCGCAGGCTAGACTATCAAGCCATGTGTACCACTCTGGAGAAAGGAATTCCATTTTGACAGAGAAGTTTTGATTTGTTACTTTATTTTTGTCATTGGAGCGCACTTGGTTGCATCTGATGCCCTTTCTAAATGCTGAGAGCATCTCCATAGTGAAAGGATAACGTAAGTCCCGATGCACGTGGCAATGGACAAAGCAAAGAACCACGGCGTTTCCATTTATTTGATTTGCTCTTTTTCACTTTCACTCTGTCCAACTGCTATGTACACCAACCCCGCGAGCACGATGTGAAAGAGAATCAGCGACGCAACAGCATTCATTGTGGGGCCATGTAAACGCATACACATCATACCGTTGTGATCAGTGTTTCTAGTTATGGCTGAACATAAACGCTCAAACAGACAATACCCGACTTCCAGAAGAAATGCCAGTATGCATACCCATGCATTTACAAAGGATTTCATTGTAAGTAATGCATACGCGAACATGTCAGACAGAGTCTTTAATGAATAAGTCTGTCCAAAAGATTGCCACATTCCGCGGACATCGTCTTTCGCTGCTTCTGGCAGTGTAGTGCATTCAGGTATAAACGGACAAACGAGAAACATCGCAAAGCCATAGCCCACAATAACAACTGCTAGGATTACAATATCCCAAGTGTTACTGTGTGTTGATGTCATCTCTTTGTTTTTAATTCACTTTAGTCAAAACTCTTACTACATGCCCTGATAAGCCCCACCGTTCTGCCCAAGAACGTACCTGAATGGATACACGCCCAACTCATCAATGACCCCAGTAGTATCACTGTTGCGTGATTCACTGCAAATATTGTGCTTTCATAGTGGAATATGAAAACGCTTATCCTGGGCAGATCTTCAATCGCGTTTCCATAGAGACCTGCTCCTAATATTACTCCAAATGTATATGCTGCACACACTCCAGCCAATGCGTTGTGATTACTAATATCCATGATCGTGGCATACATAAGTGGCGGGATCATCAGACCCAATAGAAACAACATTACCACAAAGGTGGTCTTGGGACTAGTGTATATTTCAGTAATGCCACTGTGTAGTGGCAACGACGGAAACGCTGAAAACAGAGACAATGACAGAAAGCACAGCGCAATAAAACCAATGTTGTCGAGTAATTTGGATATCGCCATTTATTCACTTTTGCTCCAGTAAGCTCAAAAACCTTGCAGCCCAGCAATCGGCCCGTGTCTCCTTGATATCGTGTGTGATGTCCTTTCTGTAAGGATGTTCCATTAGAATGTGACCAAACTCGTGCAGAATCACCGCTGTTCCCGGCTCCACTCCCTTGGGCACAGTGAATCCCAGTTCTCTCTCTGTGGGTTTGAATTTGGTGGTCAACATGTCACGAGATATCCACAGATTCACTCCGTCAGTGCATCCTCGCTTACCATTTGCACACATTGGCAAGTGGTCCCGTACTCTGACTGACATGTACTTCCCTTTGCCCACTTCCTTTGTCAACAGCAACTGCAGTGCTTCATTGATTTGGTCCTCTTCAAATGTATTTAGTAGTGCCACGATGTGCTGTACTTCCTCCTTGGTGCACTTGATCACAGGAACACCTCCATCCCTTGGGCATTGCAGTGCATGTGCCAGTTTGTGCAGATCTTTGCACTCGACAGAGCAATAAAAGACCCCATTGCATTTACCACACACCTCACTGCATCGTCGTTTGCACTGGGCACACTTTCCCAGTACCTCCATACTCTCTCTCTCTCTCGCTCTCTCGCAATATACACACAACACAATACCGCGCAACGATGAAACGTTTTATTTTTTTTTATTCGAAGACGATGCTCCTCCCCCTCCAGCAGATGGTTTTGGAGCAGCAGCCTGCTTCTTTTGATTCTCAATGTCCGCGTCAGTCTTTTTAGCCTCGAGTTTCAATCTTTTATCTTCTAATCCCCGCTGATGTGTCGCTTGTTGTTGTGACATTTCCAACTGGGCCAGCTCAATCTCTGCGGGGCGCTTGAGTTGCGTGATTTCAATCTCTTCCTCATCAAACCCGTGTATGTGTGACGCATGCTTGGCAAATGTCTCCTGTGACACAAGTCCTGACTCCCATATCGCCTTGGCCTGTTCAAAGGTCATCAGTGGCGTGCATTTCTGTGACACCTTAGGTCTATGGAATGCCCGATGTATCCCCTTGAGTTCAGCTGCTGGCAGGGGTTTGTTTTGTCTCAGAATCTCTGATTTGGCAGCATTGACATACAACTTACGCAATTCCTTCTCGTGGACCTTGACAATGACCTGTTCCAAGAATCGATTCATGTCCAAGATGATCCACTTCATGCGATCACGGGCAAACGTGATTTGTGCATCAAAGTTCCCAGCATGCTGAGCGTGTTGTTCAATAACCATACTCAATGGGAAATCCACCAGTGAAGCAGCAATCTGCTCCAGTCTTTTCTCGTAGTCCAGTGGATTGATCAACAGTACAGGTGGCTGAGCATTGGCAATGTTCCAATGGTCATCTAGGTACACGAGACGATCCAATACCCCGTCACCCTCGCGCTCCTCTGCTTCCATGTAACTCTCACTGTTGATGATGGGTGTCTTGAAGCGTGATTCCGTGATCTGGCGAGAGGACCCACCTCTATTCTGTGCAATGGATTCAGCAACGGCCGCACGCACGGCATTGCGGGACATGACGCCCTTCTCCAGCTCCCTGTTGTGTGCATCGCGCTCCATTTCCAAGTCCTCCTCATCGGCAAAGTTCATCTTAAATTTCTCGTCTCCTGGGCGCCCCTTAGGAGGAGCGTGTACCAAGAAATAAGGCATTCTGGAACCGTGATACATGGCCCGTTCCCCGGCAAGAGATGCCTCCAGTGCCAGTTTCCATGCTCTCAGAGCAGATGCAGCAGGACTGGTGTAGTTACCATAGATATCAGGCTTGTGCCATACCTTGAAGTAAACGTCCAAGTCTGGCTCTCCGGGTGTCGGTGAATCCCGCCAAAACCAATGGTACACCCACTCTTTTTCCTCAAAATCATAGTATTGCTTAATGGTACCCGTTCCAATGGGCGGAATCACTGGAATACGCCTCCCGTCTTTCAGTGTTTTCACTGTCCATGGCATAATACCATACTCAATGCGTCTCGTGTTGGTCTCCCACCGGAAATCCATGTAGTGATCCACCAGTAGTTCTTTGAATGCTTCACTGTTCACCGTCCCCACACCGGGCCACTCGACTTCTGGCGGATGACAAAAGGCCCAACCCTTTGTGGCTTGTTGACCAGAGTGCCATGCAGGGATGTTACGTTTCATCAGTTCAATGTCATCTTGCTGTTTACGGTTCAACTCCGTGTAGTGCCGCATATTCTGTGGCAGCGTTTTGCGATTTCCATATTGCTGCAGCAGCATTCCCCTTTGCACTCGCTCAAATATGAATACGCGTACTTGTCACGGGAACACCTCTACGTAGTTTATCTTCATAGTTTCGTTGCTCATTCTCATCCGTTATAGGTATTTGATTTTCTTTCCCGAATACTATACTGTCAATGATGTCTCCGATGAACGTATTGTCGGCCAAGCAGTCCTTTGGTCTGGACGCTTTTTGACGGGTTTTGCGAATGGCAACCATCCACATACAGATTGCCGTGTAGATATTGTCAATGGGCAATACTTTACCCTCCATCATCAACCAGTAACTATTGAATATATTCACCAGCAGCGGTTCCTTGGTGGTTTGCCACTTATCCATTGTCTCGGGTTCATCAATGAATGGGTTCGGTACCAAATACCCTGCTGCCCACTCGGTTTGCTTGTATGTGTTGAGATAGCGATCAAAGAGATTCACCACATACGTGTTGGAGAGCCAGTTACGATTCACTTGGTCCATGATGACAGTGTGACTGAGTCCTGTTTGTTCGTGGTAGTCTTCGTAGGCGTTCTCTCCCCGTGTCTTGCGCACCACCACGGCAATGTTTGTACTCTCCTCTGGGTAACGATAGAGATGCCATTGCATATCACCATCGTGAAGCAGCCCCTCTTCGGCAGCCTCCTCCAGTCGATCAAAGTATTTATCACCTTGACGTTTGGCGGCCTGACGCATCCATGCCTCCAGTCGCTGAATAGCACCCTCGGGCAAGTAGCTCTCCACATCACCGGCGCGATGTAGATTGAGTCTGGGCAGTAAATCCACATAGTACAGATACCGAGTCAGTGGGTAAAAGTAGCACGTACAGTAGATCCAAAAATCACGATTTCCTGTGAAACGATCAACTTCCCATTTCCCTACGTCTTCTTTTTGCTGTTGTTGCTGTTGCTGTTGCTGTCTTTCCCGAGCATATTCCATTGCCTCGTCAAATTCCCGTCGCCACTCTCCGCCATTGTTCCGGTGTTGTTCTTGTTGCTCTCGTTGTTTCTGTTGTTCCTCTTCTGCGCGTTTCCTTATCGCGTCAATCTCACTCTGTATGGACACTCTGAACTTCTCGTGATTCATCTGTGAGGAGGGCATAGTCTGACAGAAAAACATGGCGCACTTGAGCTCTAGATACTCCAGTAGCTTGCGTATCTCTGTGGTGTATGGGATGATCTTAATGCGTCCCGTGATGAACTGAGCCAAGTGCATGACCTGTGCTTGTCGCAGCATCAAAATGGGAGTATCAGCAATCTTTCTCGTCTTGTTGAATTTATCCAGTTTCTCTTTGTACTTGGCCAGTTCTTGCTCATATTCTCTCCTGTCTTCATCAGTGGGGATCCCTCCTTTTACGTCCTTCATTTTGGGTTCCTTGGGAGGGCAGTCCAGTCGGACACCGGGAGTGTCAATGAGCCACTTCACCAAGAACTCACTGTCAGAGATCTTCCATGTACGCATGTTTGGCAGCATGTTGAAATTGACAATGAGTTTGAGACGCCAAATCTCAGCGCGTACACACATACCGCCTGAAAAGCTTTCCTTCTCGCCATTGCGCCCCGTGGGTAAGGGGATGATTTTACCCAAGATGGTGTAGTAATTCTCTACGTAGTAGATGGTCCAATACTTGATCCATGCCCTGCAGTTGCGTTCTTCCTCAACGGTAATGGATCCCTTGTCCACCAGTATCTTGTTCAAGAGGCGCGTTGTTTCATTCCCCATGGCACACAACACCCTACATAACTCTCGCATGTAGATATCCTCATCATCCAGCACCACTTTGGGCAGAATCATTCCTGCTACGTATTCTTCCTCTTCATCGTCTTCATCAATGAGACGATCGTTTTCTCCAAACGGATCGGGACCAAGCACAGTGTCACGGAGTCGAATCACATCAACGTCACCGTCTCCATACTCGTCTTGGTAGTATTCATCCTGCTCGCGAGCTCTGCGTCTCCGGTGTGAATCAGGACTGTCCGAGACTTCGATCATCTCTGGTTCCTCGTCTTGAACTGGGCGGTGCATGCGATATCGTTCCCCGTCTATGTCATCGTCGTCGTTATCATCGTCATCTTGCATTACATGATACTGCAATTGTGGCGGTGGTGATGGCGGCAATGCAATTTGCGGGAGTTCACTCTCACTGTCATCCATTTCTTCGTCGTCGTCATCATCTTCCCCTTCCTGCATAGGGGACAATGGACTTCTCCTGTTACTGTTGGCAATATCTCTGTCAATATCAAGGTCACTGACCATATCGTCATATGAGATAGACATACTTTCAACGTCACTCATGGTGTTTACCCTTTTAAACGCCAGAGAATTTGCAGGTATATTAAAGGCTGGCAATGTTTACCATTTGTGCAACCTCTCAAAACACACTGTAAAACAGCCCTCTTTGCGTGGCGTGTTTCTCTCTCTCTGTTCCCTCTCTCTCTCTCTCCACGAAAAAAAATACGTAAATGTTTTCAAATGATGTCTCAGTCGGTGCAAGACATATCCTAGAGAATCCACTTCCTGCGGGAGCGTACAGTGCATTAGATAGAGGAGCTATCAGAGACGAAGACCCAGATGACGGATACGACGAAGAACCAGCGCAAGGCTTTGGCAGAAGACGCGGTCGTGCCGGTGGAGGCGGTGGTGGTGGCGGCAGAAGGAATAGAGCACGTACCTCTATTTCCCTAGAAGGCGACGATGACGAAGAAGGAGCAGACGAGCCAATGTTTGAATATATACCATGTGATGACATTGAAGAAGCCATACGTGAGCTGGGTGCACCATGTCCACAGCACTTGTGTTTTGGATGCAAGTATGTCGGTCAGAACAGAGCTGCCAAGATCCCAGACAACCGTCTCCAAGAAGTCTTCCAAACCATGGCTGAAGGTATTGGAGTGTCTTGGCCTCCAGCACTGGCAGTGGAAACATCCATAAAGTATGAAAAGGTCAGAATAGCCATCAATGAAACTCGCGGAGACAGAGAACTCCTTCCTAAATGGTCACCAGCATCTGCACTCAATCACTGGTTCCACCACACCGACGACCCCGAGATTCTAATCTGGTTGCATATGTTCATGATGAAGTGGACCATCAACAAGATACGAAGGTGTTCACTGATTAGACGTAGTAAGATTGATGGCTCAGAAACCCACGACAGAGAGCAGTTTGCTATTATGCTACAGGCAATGAAGATGGTGTACTTTTTGAGTTCAAAAGAACCAAGGAAACTCGCATTCTACTACGAGGGTGCCATGATTGATAGAGCATCGGTGGCAAATGGCGGCATACACAGGAAAGGGCGACCCGTGTACAACTTCTTCAACAATAAGAAGCGGCGCCAGAGACACGCTGGTGGCGGTATCATGATGTAAGGAAACAACCGTGTGCATACACACGACGACGGCGTTTGGTTTTTCATTTCCAGCAGAGAGAGAAAGAGAGAGAGGAGGAGGAGGAGGGGAAAACCGGAAGGAATTTTAAATTTGGAAACGTGTTGTATTATCTGAGATAGCATTAAAGACTATTAACTTTGCTCCATATAACAAGCTCTGTGTCGCAGGTTAAATCACTTTACACGCACAAAAGAACAGACAGAGAGACACGAGAGAAAATGGCAGATGGATCGTTAGCTGGATTCGTACGTAGTCAATTGGCTACACAAGGAAACCCCAACCCACCAGGTCGACCTGCTGGACCGGGACAACAAATGCCAGTGTACCAGGGTGTGCCGGGTGCTCCTTGGCAGGGAGCGGTCAGAGGGAGCCCCAATGCACCGACACCCAAAACCATCACTGCCCACGTGAACATGCCAAGTAACTCAAAAGTGACATCAGCTCACGTGGCTAGACCATGGCAAAACAAGGAACACGAACTCATCCGCGAGGGTCAGATTATGTTCATACGCCGTGTGATGCATATCAAAGGGGAGACTAACGAGTTTGATGATCTCACCACTGAAGCAAGTCTTCAGCATCTCAACTCTATCGCTCAACGCGGGTACTTGCAAGCAAGAGATGCACTGGAAGCCAATCCGCAGCGATTGCCACAGGGTATCTCAATCACCGCAGAGGAGTTTGATAGTATCTCAGAGGGGGAAATCTTTGACTACATTAACAGAGAAAACACAATCCCGGAGGATCGTCCAGATCTGATGAACGCGTGCAAGTTGCTGAAGATTGGTCATTTCAAGTACCTTCTTCCCATTGGATTGCTCATGAACTGGAATCTCTACGGAGGTGTAAACAACATCAGCTATGGAACATCCCCACAAAATCGCGTCCGAGATGACACTGCTAGAACCGTTGTCGTCAATCATGTCGTTGGAAAGGACGTGTTTTTGTCAAACATATGGGGAGACGATAAGAAGATCACAGAAGGTTCAAAGTTTGGTCTCGTTGTGAGACGATCACGAGGATCCCAGAGTGGAGAACTGTCAGGAGCCACTGAGATTGTCCCATGGTCAGATAGAGATCTCATAACTCCGCCAATGTGTTGTAGATCATACACTGATGAAATGGGACGCAATCAACTTGGGTACTACATCCCAATCGGTACTGTTAGCGAGTTGGACGGAGAGATACCAGCAGAAAGAAAACGCAAAGACGCCATTGGAAACTTGGGTAAGCCAGCAAGTGTATCACACGATGCATACGGAACACTGCCAAAGATCAGAGTGACGTGGGGAGTGTAAAGAGGAGTAATGACACGCGCACACACACACGCGCGCGCGAGAGAGATGATGATATTAAAAACAAACTATGTTTATTTGGTTTTCTTTCCTCTTCCATGGTGCGTGTGTCCGCCCTGGAACAAACGTGATTCAGAGGGAGAGTAGAGAAGTGCACATACGCACACGGGAAAGGAAAAATTAGAGTAGAGTTTTTAGATTACGTGCTTTTTGATGAGGTCGTTTATTAAAATCTCTGGCAAAGACTCAATTGCTAGATCGCTCAGTCATCAGGAGTAACGCTCTGCCACCTGATCTCTCGTCCACCGCACCGTTGAAAGAGAGAGAAAGTTTTTTTTGTAAAACAGCAAAAGAGAGATTAGACACTTTGATAGTATTTAATCCCAGTGTAGACAGCAATCACTTAAGAAATCTCCGTCATTTTGCAAGAAGCGATATAATACATACACTTACACGCAACACACACACATAAAGAATGGAACGTGCCGGTGATAACGTTACAACAAAGTATCTGGAGAATCCTTACTTTGATGGTGTGATTTCTGCCATCACAACACAGGGGGAAGTGACACTCAACTGCAGAGCAGAGTACGGAGAACTCAAAACGCGAAGGATCAACATGTCGAGTAATGCAACTCGTGCCATGTCCTATCCTGGTGGAGATGTCATTGACAATATGCACATCATGCCACACGAGTTGGTGTTTGGGTGGATCTATCGCCAAGGAAGAAACATGATCCCTGGTCATCCAAACCAGATTGGGTTTACAACTATGAATGGAATGAAATGGGGTATGTATTCAACGGACGAGGAGATGGAACAACGCATTCGATTCATCGGAATTGCAAAGACGCCGTTTGTTTTTGATAACCAGTACCAGCTGAAGCATGGATTCACTGCCATTGGTGTTGGTTCTGGGACGACAATGCACACGGGAGAGGTTGATATCTTCCCCGGGGACAAGATTCACTGGGCAGTCGTCCCTAGACCGCGACAGATTGCCGTTGGTGGCCCCGAGCAGTATGCTACCGGAGCTCGCTATGGTGACTCGGGACCCAACTCTCGCTTTGGTAACCCCCGTGTCGGAACTCCCCGCGGAAAGATTAGATTCCGCATCAACCCAACCAGATTCAATGACATGCGTCCATCCATCAATGCAGCCGTCAGTGCAATGAAGAAGCCAATGGCACGAGGAGGAATTGCAGACAGACCATATGAACATCTCTTCAATGAAAACAGTCTTGGAGGGAAGCCAAAGCCCACACCTAATCAGGAGTTGGCAATGGCATTGTACTACACGAGCATGGTTTCAATGGTCAGAGGTATTGAAGTGTTGCAGAAGGAGAGAGGGGCCATTGACTTGAACACTGTCGACCCTGTGACACTGTGCGATACTATTGGCGTCTTTAACAGCTCGTCAGCGACAAGATCACCAATCGCGGAAAAACTCATTGACTCGTGGTTCATGGACATTTCCGTGAACAGAAACAAGTCCCGTATCGCATACAATGATCTCAAGGCTCGAGTGCCATCAGGATTCATTCGAACGGGAAAGGTGATAAAGAACAACAGTACGGCTTCCCGCTACGTTCAAATCGCCACAAACCTTGGAAACATTCATCTTGTTGGATATTTGAGAGCTGTGCATGCTTTGGCAAGGAAGAACATTGGTGTAGCTCTCTGCTACGCAAAACCGGGACAACGCGTCGATTTGTTGATTGGACATTTTCTTGAGAACAATTAGTTTTTTTAATATTAAAAACACAAAAGGAAACAAAAAAACTTTATTGCTTGCTGTCCACGGTCTTTGTTTTCTTGTTGTTGCCGCCACCGCCGCGACTGGCAAACATTGGTAATGGTGCCACATCACCCTCTTCTCTGATGCCCTTGACATGTCTTCGTTTCTTTTCATTCACTGATCCAGTTGTCGCTAACTTACTCTTGTTCTGGTCGCGCTGCTTTTGACGCTGTAATTTTTCTGCCATCTTTTTCTGTCTCTCTTCGCGCTCTGATTCCCTCACCATTCGATCGTGCTCCTCTCGTTTCTTTCTCAACGCAGCATCGGTATTGGGGTCTCGCTGCACGGCACTCTTGTTCTTCTTGTGTTTGCCCACATATGGAACGTAGTATTCTGGCGCAGGCTTGGCCATGGAACACATTGAAGATAACTTGTATTTGCCGGGCTTCTCGGGGTCCGCAATGAATCCATAATACGGAAATCCGTCGTAAATCTCTAGCGGGTCCACCATCTCTGGTCCACCGGGTCGATAGTCATTGATCCAGTATGTTAGATTGAGCAACGCTAACCGGATGTATCTGATGAGAATGCCTTTGGGCGGGACACGTTTCTTTCTAGCCATGGAGAGGCGTCCTTGGTACTTTTCTTCCTTTTCATCCTTTTTTTGCTGCACATTCAGGTAAAACTTCTTGGTGTAATCTTCCAGCATCTTGGGAGTGACCTTGGTGACTTTGTACTCCTTTTTGATTTGTTTTCCATACTGAGCAGCATAACACTGATAGATAAACGTGAGCATGCACTCTTCATCAATAAAGGGTCTCCGCAATAGTTCTGGTTGATTAAATCGCGAAGGACCAGAGTAAGTCAGTAGCAGCATGTGAGAGAACCGGTCAGCGTGTTTGCACCAGGTGTTCCAGACGCATTTCTCCCAGTTCATGTAATAAAACAGAGAATACTGGTCCCCCGTGAAGTCAGCGAAGAAATCCGTGCCACTCAAAATGTAGAGTAAAACAGCCATTCCTTGGGGATACTGTGCTTTGGACAGCTCAGGGTGAGCATCGATGAGTTGATACAATTTGTTGATGTTAATGTAGATATCACGGCCATCAATGACGTCATCCACCCATTCCTTGTTGGCCTTGAGTGCCTTCTCCTTTCGATCCAAGTACCCTTTGCGCACACGTTCTTGTCCCTCCAAGAGTACCCAAACTCGACTGTTGAAACGCATCGTTCGCGGGTCAATGCGATCCCTGCTGTGAAGTAGCGCAGCCAGAACAGTGTCTCCATCATTGGAATCAATGACAATGACTTGGTCCGGTGTGACATCAGGTGAGCATCCTGTGTATCGAATGTGTTTGTTCACATGGAAGAATGCAGACAAATCACCCTCATTGATGTTGTGAGTGTACGCTTCCGGGGGACACGCGCCACTGATGACACGGGGTCCCAGCGCGACAGGAGTGGCCAAGACATCACGACTGGACATACCCACTACTTGCCCCGGATCACCCGGTAGAGTGCGTTTAAAGTACACCGTTTGGTATTCCTCTGGTTTGAACTCTTCCTTTGTCAGTGGTCGATTTGGCATGCCATCAATGACAACACACTTGCCCACTGGAGGCTCGTAGCACTCCATAATGGCTCGGTAATGGAGGTGGTAGACCTCCCTCCTTGTCAACTGGCGATTGGCCACCAACTCGTCCCACATAACGGGCAACAGTCCTTCTTTGGGTAGCACGTACTGTCCTGGCTTGGGCTCAGGGTACGGCATGGCACGCTCTCTCTTTCCCCAGGCAAAGATCTTCTTTGGCAGCGTGGCATCTCTGTCAAGTAGTTTGTAGTAGTGTGAGACGCTCTTTGTTGGTTCACCCAGAATTTTGTTCACTTTACGCAACACCTTCTTGTGGATGTAGTCCTGTACCGTTTCAATGTGTGGGCCCTTGTATTTGACCAGCCGCATGTCATCTTCAATGTACACATTGACACCACTGGGGAAAGAGTGTTGATAGCATCCTTTGAACGTATTGAGCAGGTGGCGCTTCTGTTCAGTCCCGAATGTCATTATTAACACCTCACTCAAAAAAAGTTACGCTCTGCAACACGCTTTCTCATACCGGGTGATTTTTAAGGTCGGTACAACTTGAGCCTCATTTATATAATAAGAACAACATGGGCAAACGTATGAAATACAGGGATTTTTAGGAATCTACGTGCCCGTTTACTAGAAATGAGTGGCGCCGGCGTTAATATAAGTGACCTTGTGGTCCCAGACAAGAACAGCGCACAACAGATACAGCAACTGCAGCAACAGCAGCAACAAATGATGTTTCAGCAGCAGCAGCAACAACAACAACAACAAATGCTGTCTCCTTCTCAGAACGCATTCTTGGGAGATCCTCAGCCAACAAGTACCTCTGCTAGATTCGGAACCAAACAAGAAGCAGAAGGATCCTTCTGGAGACGCTTGTTCTGGGCCCCCAATGCTGAACCTGGGTCAGTCTTCATGCTTGGACCAGTTCTCAGAACTTTCTTCATCATCTTTGTCATGGCCTGCTTCATGGCAACTGCTGTGTCTCGTGTCGTCAGCACAGCAACTGCTGGATCAGTCGCTCTCAACGGATTCGTCGTCGGATTCGTGTACGCTGCTTTTGTTGTGTTCTCCTACAGTTGGAGATACGCCAAGGGATTCCCACTTCATGTTCACCAAGCGATCATCGTGGGAGAAATGTTCCATATGCATCTTGGTATCGTGTATGGACTCGGAATGATTGGAATGTTGTATGCAGGGGCTGCACTAAGTGGATGGTTTCAATCTGCTAACCTTTTGAACTCCGCTGCCGTGCCTGGTATTGCACCAAACTTGCCAGTCAACCCAACTTCATACTGGGGGGCCATGGGAATCGACGGCGTCTTGACCATTTTGGTTGTTCTCAGTTACATGCACAACATTGGCATGAAAGAACGTGTCGTCACTCCGGGATCTATTCGCGCTGAGACATACAAGGCATCCTTTGGATTGACCAGTACCGCTCTCTTGACAGGATTGGCCGTGTTCTTCTCTGTCGTCATTGGGTACCCATCTGGTGTATTTGCCATTGGAAACCCAGTGGTCTACTTTGGAGGAGCCATCACCATTGGATACCAAGCACCCTTTGCAAATGCATGGACTATTCCAATCTTGTGGTCCATCGTCTGGGGAATCGTCGGATTTGTTATCTCTCTCTTCACATGGAACGTGAACGGGCTCACCCATGAAGACTTTGCAAAGATCCAAGCCGGAGAAGTGTACGAAGCGTTGCAAGAAGAGAACGCCATGATCACAGCGTTTCAGCAATTGACTGCAAACGTTAACAAGAAGTTCGAGTGAACGACAGAGAATGACGGGAGTTTTGTAATGCATTAAAAGCACAGAGAAAGTTATTTTCGTTTTGGATGGTGGTGGTGACAGTGATGATATCGCGCACGTGCACACACATGTTTTATTTTCTTTTTCACTTCCCACCAAGCAACTGCACAAAGAACTTGTATGTCGATCGTCTTCCCTCACTGGAGTATCTTCCCGGAACAATGGATCTCAGCTCATTCCGCTGTGAACCCGTGTCATTTCTAGTCATCACGCCCCTGTCATGCGTATAATGTATCGTGTAAGTCTTTCCCGTAGCATCAACGATCTGCAAAGGCAAGCCAAGTTCAACATCTGGAGGGAAATCCACTGTCAATGATGACCGCCACCCCGACAGAAACTCTGGATCGACAATGGAGTGAAACAAATAAAACACTGCCGTCGTAATAATGATAGCAATCAACACATCCGCTGTGTAATGCAACCGTGATGAGATGATTGCCCAGTAACCACATAACACTAGCACCCAGTATAGCCTCGAGAACGCGTGCCTGAACGTGTAGTATGACATAAACAGGGCCAACAGCGTCATTGTGGCCGTGTGCCCAGAAAACATAAAGTCAGACTGAGATGGCCTATCCCCAGAAATCAGTCCCCACAAACCATTCATTAGTCCATCTGGCACTGCCAGTGGATTGTCATCGGGTAACAACCGGGGAAACCGTGTAACACCAATCGTGCAACCTCTTAAATAGTAGATCGTTCCCCATATCCACCCGAATCGAATCCAAACCTCTAAGGGGCTCTGTCTATCTGGAAGACTGACGAATGTGAGCCGGATAATCGCGAAAGCAAATAAGACATAGACAAAGATGTCAGCGCCCCATCGAGGGAGGTCGTTAGGGAAGATGAAGAATCCGAGGTCCCAGAGTGTGAAACCTGTTGGGTCTGTGGGAACTTGGTCTGACCAAATCTGGACGATAACCATGAAAATGACTCCCACTGCGAAGTAGATTGCCGCAAAGAGCGCGCGCGTTCTTCTCTCCATCGTCTCAGCTGTCGATACTTTAGACGAGAAGCTTCATCCCGCAGCAAAATCGATTCGTTCACCCAATTGCAGTAAATGGGAATGTTGAATAGATACGGGTAACTGTCTTTAGAATTCCAAAGAATTGCAAAAAATAAAACAGCCAACACAATGCCATATCCAGCACTGGCAACGACCATCCACACCTCAAGACTGTGTTTCCATACATTGGCGATTGCAGGGAGAACCAACAACAGTCCAATGAGGATCATCTGTAACCATGTGAATGGGGCCTTGTACCACCAGATGAACATGATCATCAGGAAGAGTAGTGAACCAGCACAGATACTACCAAAGTGAGGAAACATCCACAACGCGAAAAGACCACAGAATGGGTCTACGAATTCATAATCAAAGAACGCTTGCAACGGGTACACTGGTAGACAAATGAACGTGATGAACCATCCAGTGTAGCTGAATGCAGGCTCTGATGTGATTGAGTATGCAACAAACAGCAACAACGCGTACACCCATGGAACGTACTCGGCGTAATGCACAATAGCACTGGTCCAGTATTGGTACGCGTCACAAGCAATCATCAGGGGTGCCATTTTCCTTTCTCTCTCTCTGTGTGTGCCTCCTCTTTGCGCCCAAAAATAGCTCCTGATTACTTTTATCTTTACCAATACATATATATGTCCACCTTATTAACTGTGTAGACAACTAATTTTGTGTGGAGCGTGTAGGGTAGCACCCACACACGCGCGTGTGTTCTTTTTGAGATATGCAATAACGGCAAGTAAAACAAAAATCAAACAAACAAATGTCCAGCAACAGCGGAGTACCGTCGTCCATGATACCATCAGGCGGCGCAAAAGCGGCTCCCAAATTGCTGTCCGCTGGTGTGTCCACCGAAGCTAAACGAAGGATATTTCAAGTGCCAGTGCTTCCCATCTCCAGTAATGCAGAGTTGGGAGGTTATTATGCATCACCGTCTCCCTTGGTCATGCCACCATCCTCTGCTTCACTTGAATCCACGGGCGCATATCCAACATTTATAAGCGCTGCTGACGCCAATGAACGACCTATGAAATCACAACAACAGCAACAAGATGGTAATTTGACTCCTCGTGGGAAACACAAATACTCCCCAGTGAAGCGGTGCGAGCTTTACAAAATAGCGGCATGGATGGCTCTTATTCTTGCCTTCACTGCGGTTGTGCTGACTGCAATATTATATTTTAACGTACGAAATGACGCGTCTCTCATTGTGACCAAGTCCCAAGAGTTTGATGAGTTGGCAAAGTTGATGAAAGAACAACAGCAACGAGAAATAGAACCACCACCACCACCGGTCCCGATATCCACAGACAAAGTATACTCATTGAAATTTACATTGAATGGTGAGGTGGGGCAGTTCGCGCGATGGCCAAGTGAGGGGTCCATAGAACATCTGGAATTCAATGCGATGAAGAGTATGAGAGTGTGTTGTCATGTCATGAATCAATATTTTGTGTGTGATTCGGGAGAGGGAGTAACAGACAACTTGGGATTGGAGTGTATTATTAACCATTCTAACACTGGTGCCGCGGGAAGTGCTGATACTCATATCCTAGTGTATGTAAAGAGTGACCACATGAAGGGTTCTGAGTGTACATTGACATGGCACACGAGTCAGGAGGAGCATTAAACAACGTTGTTTTTATTGTTGTTTTTTTTTTTGCAAAATTTGCCGAGGTAGATCTCTGTGGGTGAGGTAGATCTAGGGAGGTGAGGTAGATCTTTTTTGGGCGACCGGGTACCGGGTACCGTGACATGGGGTACCCCAAGACGAGAAACGGACACAACGAGTGGATGGATATCATGGCTCGTTTTTGTTAAGAGTT
>Ga0180438_10001829_pt1 | contig 36666 bp, 27 predicted proteins | sample SS_ome_12_FD_132455 | JGI IMG/M metagenome (GOLD analysis project Ga0180438, IMG submission 132455) | Hypersaline lake sediment archaeal communities from the Salton Sea, California, USA - SS_3_D_2 metaG | ecosystem: Environmental > Aquatic > Non-marine Saline and Alkaline > Hypersaline >... | reverse complement strand
TACATCTAAACACAAAAATTAGAAAATTGAAATTAGAGATTAATGAAAATAATTCTTGAATTAATAGCTGGAATATTTTATATTTTCCTGAATTCATAAGCGCCTCAAATTTAAATGAATAATCTGTCAGGAGTATTTGATATTCTAAGAACAATTATTTATCGAATCGGGTGGATTGTTTTACTCGTCACTTGTTGTGAAAATCCGTTTGCGACCCGAGAAGTGGAGGAACCAATTCGCGCCCGATCAAATCGTGAAATCCCTTCCGATCCTGAAGCTGTTCTCCAAAATCTAAAGAGTGCCATTGCGGATAAAAATGTTGCTAATTATATGGCTTGTTTGACTTCAAAAGCACAATCTTTCAGCTTTGTCCCGGATCAATTTGTGAAGGAGAACAATCCGGTTGTCTTTCAAATATGGGGTCTGGAGGAGGAACAGAACTACATGAATCAGGTGCGAAATTATGTGCCGATTGATTCCATTAGTCAGCTTTCTTTGGATGAAATCCCGGGGACCATTTCCAATGAGGTATTTGCTGATTCGGCTCTTTTAAGGCGCAATTACACCCTGATCCTCAATCATACTTATAAAGGAAATGTACCAAGACGGGCCACCGGTCAGGCCTATTTTTGGATTTTTAAAGAGGAAGGGCAGTGGTTCATTCGAAGGTGGATTGATTTTGGTACTTCGGGACAGGCTTGTTGGAGTGCAATTAAGGCAGGTTTTGGCCAATGAATCGTTACCGACGCAAAAAAATATCACCGGGTTTTTCTGCTAACAAGCTTTTACAATGGCTTTTACTGACGCTGATTCTGACGGGATTGTTTATTATTATTTTTAATGTATTTTTTCGAAATCGGCAAGCCGTGATTTATCGTCATTTAACGCCACCCGAAAAAAATATAGTGCAGCGGGAAAAAATAATTCTCGTGATTGATGAAATTCTTCAGAAATATGGAATCAAAGCCGAGTGGATTAGTCAGACCGTCGACCAAAAAACGATTCGAGTTCCGCAAACAGTGCCGATTATCCAATTGTGTCAGGAAATTGCTCACGAAACCACCCAGCTCAATGCCGAAATTTGGAAGTCGTATGAAGACCTACGAACCGAGACGATTGTGTTGGAATTGGGTTACAATAACCAGTTACTTCAAAATCTGAAATTTATCAAAGATGATTCTTTAATGCCGGTCTATGGTAAAATTGTCCTCATCATCGATGATTTTGGCTACTCGATTTCCGAAACTGTCGAAGGTTTCTTCAGATTGGCAATACCCTTTGATGTCGCGATTATTCCTGGTCTTAAATTGTCAAATCAAATTGCAGAAATGGCCCTGCTTTATCAAAAAGAAATTATGATTCACCTGCCAATGGAACCGCTGGAACAGGAAGATTTTCAGCCAAATGAATATACGATTTTAACAGCACTTCCTGAGAATGAAATTCGTCAGCGAATTCAACTTGCCTGTCAATTGATACCGGCGGCGGTGGGGCTTAATAACCATCAAGGATCACGGGCAATGACCGATGCCCGTGTGGTTGATATTTTAATGGACGAGCTTAAAAAGCAGCATCTTTTTTTTATCGACAGTCGAACGACCGCTTCAAATTTGGCCTTTGAAACGGCGCAAACAATGAAAATACCTTCTGCCGCACGAGATGTCTTCCTGGACAATGAAGAAGACTATGAGATGATTAAGAATCAGCTCTTAAAACTAACCCGTTTGTCTCGCACCCGCGGCGTAGCGATTGGAATTGGACATGTTAAATCTACTACATTGAAGGTATTAGAAGCCGAAATTCCGGAATTAGTACGCTTGGGCTACCAATTCGTATATGCCTCAACTGTACTCATTCATAATCCTGTTGATTAACACTTTAGCCAAAACTATAACAATTGTTATGTAGCGAATAGGAGGAGTAGAAATGATTCGTTTAGGTGTGAATATCGACCACGTGGCTACCATTCGCCAGGCTCGTCGTGGGAGGGAACCCGATCCGGTGGCGGCGGCTATTCTGGTGGAAATGGCGGGTGCCGACGGCGTTGTTATTCATTTGCGTGAAGATCGTCGGCACATTAATGATCGTGATTTAACCGTTGTTCGCGAAGTGGTGAAAACACATCTCAATTTAGAGATGGCAGCGACGGAAGAAATGGTGAAAAAGGCGATTACTGTGCTGCCGGATATGGTAACGTTGGTCCCGGAAAATCGAATGGAAATTACAACTGAGGGGGGCCTGGATGTGCAAAATCAATTTGATCAATTTGAAGAGGTGATTGCCACCTTACGCGCGAATAATATTATTGTCAGTCTGTTTATCGATCCGGATATTTATCAAATTAAAGCGGCCGCTCGACTTCGGGCGGATTATGTAGAGTTGCACACTGGCTCCTATGCCAACGCTGAGGATCTCAGCAAGCAAACGGATGAACTTGAAAAACTAAAATCAGCCGCACTGGGGGCGTCAAAACTCGGTCTGGGGGTCAGCGCCGGGCACGGGTTAAACTATCAAAATGTCGCTGAAATTTGTAAGATCAAACAGATTGAAGAATTAAATATTGGTCATTCGATTATTTCAAGGGCAGTTCTGGTGGGTTTGGAAACGGCTGTGCGGGATATGCTGCACTTGATTCGGTAAGAACATGTTTAGAGAATTGAAGGGGGCGTTTTTAGAACGGCAATTGCTAATTAACTAAATTAAATTCAAGTGTGTCGACGACACTCTCCTTTGAATTCAGATCATCAATTTTTACCGCTAATTGGGTGATCCCCTGCTCCAGATTTTCAAAGTTAAACGCCAGGTATTCAGTTGCTTGTTGACTGGTACCGGTTCTGGTGTAGGTACTCGTTATGACCGCCGTTGTCTTTCCGGAAAATAGCCTGCCGAATAAACTCAATGCTTTTTTCATAAAAGAGGGATTTGTTTTTTTTGACTGAGCGGAATATTCAATCTGATAATTAACGTTCCCCTCCGCATTTATTTTCAAGTTATAAATTTCATAATAAAGATGAATTGGTTTTTTTTGCATAACAGTATAGAAGGGGTGTGGAATTAGCTTTAAGTCATTCCGAATGAATTGGTTACTCTTTTGAGTGTCTGCCGATTCAATCGAAGAGGCCAGCATTAAATCGCTCAGCATCAGCTTATTAGTTTGATAATTTTTGATGGGGATGGTTTCCCGTTGAAGACCAATCCGCCTGGGTGAATCCGTTTGAACTTTGAAGTGTAATTGGTAATTGCCGGGCAGGGCGGTGAAGCTGTTTTGCAAAATAAAATTTCCGAATTCGATGTTTTTAAGGGTTGGCATAAACAGCGGTGTTGATAAGCTATAGGTATAAAATTCATTAAATAGGCTGTCCAGGACGAGGAGTGTATAATCTAAATTACTTTTAAAACGTTCTTCATCCTTCACATTGACAAAATTAAAGGCGCGCGAGGGGAGTGAAAAATAAAAGAAAAACTGGGTGCTGTCTCCCTGGCCTTTAAACTGCGAGCATTTCGAAATAAAGGGCAGTCTTTCCGCATTAACATCCGGGATGTACATTTCCGGAGAAACAGCTGATAATGCGTTCAGACGGGCGGTTTGAAACTGGAGTAATCGTGATTCATCCACGCCCATTGCCAATTTGGAATAAGTTTTACTGAGATGGGAGCGCTGATCATAAAGTTGTCCCGCAATCAAAAGCTGATAATCATAACCAACACCGGGCAGAGCAGCTTCTTTCAAATCATCGACCAGACGAAAGACGCCACCTTCTTCCACAAAATCAAATACCAGTCCTTCTTGAATATTTTCATAGCTCCAGGATTCATTGGGTTTAGCGAAAGTATGATCCACGGTGGAGGTATAACGGTCGCCAGGCATACCGTATTTAATATAAATCTTGCCGCGATCGTCATAAAACGGGGGCACGGTTTTGCTAAAATTATGTTTCGCAAATTCAATCCGACGAAAATGTTCTAGGAGCCGTTCATTCGTGAGGGTTCCCGGAGAAGGGTCGCGACTTTTCCAGAACTTTTTAAAAAAGAAGGCCTGGTTCGGCTTTGACAAATTTTGATACTCATTTTTTTCGGCTTCGGTTAACAGGATTTCAATGGAATCATACATCTCCTGGAGCATCTCGTCATCGGTCAATTTTTCTAATCCCTGGTAATAACTCCGTGAGGCCAGCTCATCCTCATTAATTTGATAATAAATTGTGGCTAATTGAATGAATTCACGTCCATCACTTTGTCGAGATGCGCCCAGTTGTTTAAAAATTTCTATCGCTAACGGGAATTCCTGTCGCATTTGATGGACGCGACCCAATTGATAAATCGTATCTTTGTAGCGATGCAGTTTTGATAAAATGAATTTAAATTCATTTTCAGCGCGTCCTAAATCTTTTGATCCGCCTTTGCTGAGATAAACGCACCCGAGATTGTAGTGGGCATCGATATAGTCCGGATTTATGTCAATCGCCTTCTTAAGGTACCGAATCGCTTTCGATTTATGATCTTTTTTCAATAATCTAAGAATCCTTTCAACCGGAATAATGCGATGGTCGGCCTGCTTTAATTCAATCATCCCTAAAAGATTATAAATTTCCGGCATGGTATCACAGAGAGCCAAGGCAATTTTGGCGGCGATTTCGGCTGAATCGAGCTGATTGGCGTGAAACAGTTCCCGCCCGCGATTTAAATGAAAAGAGACGTCGCGCGGACTGAGTCGAATGAATTTCAAGATGGTCGAGTCCAGTGCAAACAAACTGGTATCAACCGTACTGGTATCGCTGTGAGCGGGACCAATTTGTTGAGCCCCCTGAATGTCAGGAGGGTGATTTAGCATCGAACTAAATAAATGCAGGCTGATCAGGAGTGTTAATAAAGATCGCATGGTTTGTTCTCGGTTTTTGGGGGAGTGAGAATGATTCATATTATTTTAACAGCATTCGCGGCTATCCCGCATTGAAACGGTGCCTAAAAATTACGAGTGCTTCGATATTTTTGTTTCGATAAGGACGGGTATTTAATTATTCGACTTCATTCATGTCTTCAAGCGATTTGCGGAGTTCGAGACTGCGTTCATAGAATACGTCCATTGTCATTTTTTTGAGAAAGCAAAATCCGTGAGCCGCCCGAATTCTTGGATGAGGATGATTAATAAAAAAATCTTCTCCTAAAAATGTCTTAACATCTTGATACTGTTCGACCATGATTTTTTGGGCCAGCTCACAAAACGGGCCGTCGTGTTCATAACTGGGAAAAGAAGCTTCTCGCTGTGAGCCAAAATAATTCATAAAAGCGCTTTGTAAAATTGCTAAGGAACTTAAAGAGACCGGTATATACAGATCGGCTTCTGACGGATGAAAACGGTACCACACATTCCGATAACCAATTATGTTAATATCATTTATCCCGGTATTTTTTTGATAAGTTTTCAGGGCTTCAGAAATAATTTGTAACACTTTATAATGCGTATCCGGCCCACTTCCTTCGGGATCAAGCGCCACCGCGATGGTTGTTGGTCGGATTTTTTCGATGAGATGTAAAAATGGCATCACATCCCGCCCGATCTCGGGTTCCTCGGTAAAAATGTCGCCTTTATAAAAGCCCAGGCGGAGATGTTTTACTTGTGAGGCATCCGACCCAAAATGCGCCCACAACAGGTCAGCCTCCCATTCCCGAATCATTCCTTTCATTTGCTGAATGTAGGCCAGGTCTTTTTTACCGGGATATTGGGTTTTAAAATAGTTTAATAATTCTTTAATTCGATCGCGGAGCTGGTCAATGCTATCTTCTTCATATAAGAACACCAGATTGCGGAGCAATCTCCGGCATTCACCTTCATCGGTTAATGTTTGACTCTGGGCTGCCACTCCATCCAGGTATTTATTCACATCCCGATTGCGAAAATCTTTATTGGTCGGATCAAAATAGTTTTCACGCAGCCGTTTCTGGACATCGGAGCGGTCGATATAATCTTTTAATTTTTCTAACCGTTTTAAAACATATCGGTTCGTAACGGCATTAAAACCACTGGTGGCATAAGTGAAATAGTGTTTGTTCTCCGGTGAGCGGACCAGATGAATGATGTAAGCCAGATAGCCCAACATAATATCATCATGATGCGGTGCGGTATGCAAAAAAGTTTCATTCTGAACTTCTTCCATGCCGGCGGTTAATTTATTAATTATTGATTGGTGCACTTTCTTTTTTAAGGCTTCAAAATCCGCATTTGTTTTACGGAGGAGTTCAGCCCCAAACCGATTATTTAAAAAATCTTCCTGATCCAGTTCCAGAATAGGCTTATTATACATCAATGAAAAGTTGAGTACAATCCGTTCCGCCCGTTCTTCACTGATTTGCTCCAAATTTACTAAATCTTCGAATCGCCGTTCAACCAAATATTTGGCAGCGCCGGTGGTCAGGTAGAAACGAGAGTTTGGTAATTGATGGAGAACAGAAGCCGGATATTGATTACTTTTCGGCTGTTCAATCGCCTGAACTACAATTTTTGATTTGGCTTCACCGGCGGCCATAATAATGACGACCGCCTGTTTGTTATAGGTAATCGTGGATAAGCCAATCGTAACCACCAGACGGTTGCGGGCGACTTCAATGCCACCCAGATCGATGGCGGCCGCCGCCTGGGTTTCGTAATTAGTGGGGGTTAATCGGGTTGTGGAATGATGATCAGAGCCACGGACATTAAATCCGATGTGACCATCCGGGCCAATGCCCCCCAGAAAGAATCCAATGCCTCCCATTTCACGAATCTTATCTTCATAATCGGCACAATATTCGTCAACGCCTTCAATGACACTTTTTTGAATGCTCTCCAGCCGGGTTTTTGACTGGCGGGTACGTAAACTTAAATCAACAAAATTATCAGGAAAGACCTGTTCGATGGTCATGCCGCGGGGGATCTGAATCTGGGAGACGTCCATTAATTGCGCTTTTCTAAAATCTAAACCAAAACCGTCGATATAATATTTTTTGACATAATAATAAAAGCTATTTCGATGCTGGGGATTAATCGGAAAAAATTCGTCGATCTGGACGAAGCGTAAATGCTTCATAACCGGTTTTTTCGCGGGATCAATCCCGTAACTGACGAGGTGTTCCTGTACTTTTTCAACCTCCCAATTTCTTGAGTAATATTTAACCCATTTGATAAAGTGCTCGGGGGTTTTGCCCGTTGGTAAGGCAATGACTCCGTCAGGATTATCCTGCACCCATTCAAGAAATCGTAGCGCGGCTAAATCCCCCAATGCGGGGAAATTATCAATCTCAATCACCGCGATCTTTTCCGTTGGCGGATAAATCAGCTTGCGACCTGATTTTTTCAGATGCTTTTCTTCAACTTTCGAATGTATAATTTTCGGAATTTGTTTTTTCATGATTGACATCCTGAGAGTTTTTATGGTTAAAAAATAATCCTGGATCGGAACACGCCTGTCGGGACTTGCATTGATTTCTATTCAATCGCTTGAACTCACGGTTTTCGGCTGTTAAAGATAGTATCTTTTCGTTCCGGGCCAACCGAAACAATGGAAACGGGTGTGTGGCACAGTTTTTCGATTGTTTGAATATATTTTTTCGCGCCTTGAGGTAATTTCTGGAAATCCGTAATGCCGGCAATTGAGGCTTGCCAACCACGAACGGTTTCGTAAATAGGTTGACATTCTGTTAAGATGTTTAAATCAGTTGGAAAATCATCAAGAATTTGATTTTTATATTGATAAGCAACACAGATGTTGATTTCCGGCAAAGAATCCAAAATATCCAGCTTGGTTAACGCAAAGGAATCGATTCCGTTGACGCGGACGGCATAACGCGCAATGACAGCATCAAACCAGCCACATCTTCTGGGGCGGCCAGTCGTCGCTCCGTATTCTTTTCCCAGTTCACGCATTTCGTCGCCCAATTCACCGGTTAATTCGGTCACAAAAGGTCCTTCACCCACCCGGGTCGTGTAGGCTTTTAAAACGCCAATCACGCCATCAATTTTCGTCGGACCAATTCCCAGCCCGGTACAGGCACCGCCGCTAATTGAATTCGAAGATGTTACGTAAGGGTAAGTTCCGAAATCAATGTCTAATAATGTTCCCTGCGCCCCTTCAATCAGGATTGTTGCGCCTGCCTTAATTGCACGATCTAATTCCAAAGAGACATCTTTTAGCAGCGGGAGAATTTGCTCACGCTTGTCTAAAGCGTCGGCAAGCAGTTGTTCATGATCCAGCGCTTGCAATGCATCAATTTCGGGAAAGCGGTGACACACCTCGCGCAGGCGCGACCGATATTTTTCTTCGAATTCGGTACGATGATAATAATGATGCAAGCGAAGATTAACCCGGCCAACCTTATCACAATAAGCCGGACCAATCCCGCGACCGGTGGTTCCTATTTTTACATCGGGGGAATTATTTTCAAAGGCGCGATCGAGAATTTTGTGAAAGGGGAGAACCAGATGTGCCTGTGGACTAACAAAAAGCCTGTCTTTGACTTGAATCCCCTTCGATTCTAAAAAATCAATTTCCTCTAACAAAACCTCGGGATCAATTACAACACCATTTCCGATGAAGCATTGGGTATGTGGATGGAGAATGCCAGAGGGCAACAAATGGAGAATGTATTTTTCGCCATCGATGATAATCGAATGGCCTGCATTGGCCCCACCTTGACAACGAGCGACAATATCCGCGTTCTCACTTAAAAGATCAACAATTTTTCCCTTCCCTTCATCTCCCCATTGGGCACCAAGAACAATTTGAACCGGCATATTTTCCTCGAATGTAATAATAATGAGTGCATAAAAAACTCCGAACCAGAGTTTGCGTTCGGAGCTTTGGACTTTAATAGTAAAAATTTTCAGGAAAATCGAATATGACATTTAGTGGTAGCTCGCAACAGCCTCTTCCACAGTAGCAAAAGATTCAATAATAGTGTTTAATTTGGTGATGGTTAACAGACTTTGAATCCGATCTGGTACCGAGGCCAGTTTAAGATCGCCCTGATTACTACGCATGGTATTGAGTCCACCAATCAAAATCCCAAGCCCAGAGCTATTCATCCAATTCAAATCAGAGATATTGGCGACGACGTTTGTTTGTTTTGCCTCGATTAATTCATGTAATTTATTATTCAATACATTCGCATCGGGTCCGCCCATCAATTTTCCCGAGAGCTTTAAGACTACAACGTCACCAATCCTTCGTTCATCTAATTCCATAATATCTCTCCGGTTAATAAGTGGAAATTTCTCAGCTAAGCCGATTTTGAGGAGCAAGTTAAAGATAGAAATTAAGCTTTTGATTTTTTCTTTGGTGAAGGCTTTTTCGGTTGCCGTTTGTCAAGTCCCATTTTTTTATTTCGAGCACTTTCGGCGCGTTGATGCATCAGCAAGACCACTGGAGTGGCCACATAAATCGAGGAATAGGTTCCGATAATTACCCCAATAATCATGGCAAATGCAAAATATTTAATCACTTCTCCACCAAAAAAGTATAAAAAGACCACCACGAACAACGTCGTCAACGACGTAATCACGGTTCGACTGATGGATTGGTTGATGCTTTGATTCAAAATTGTAGTATAGGATTCTTTGCGCATAATTTTTAGGTTTTCTCGGACGCGATCAAAAACGACAATCGTATCATTAAGTGAATAACCGACGATGGTTAAAAAGGCGGCAACTATGGCCAGTGAAATTTCGAAATTGAGTAATGAAAATACTCCCAGCGTAATGATAACATCGTGAAAGAGAGCGACAATGGCACCAATCGCAAACCGAAATTCGAAACGCCAACTGATGTAGCCCAGAATCAATAACATGGCAATTAATATGGCCAGAATAGCCGCATTCCGCAGTTCATTCCCAATTTTTGGCCCCACCAGATTTTTTTGGACTTCAGTAAACGGATTGTCGGTAATCTGGGCTGAAATCGCGGCCTCGATTTGTTTTGAAAGGTCTGAACTTTCGATGAGCACAGAATCTGCCGCGAGTGCCATTGGGGCGCTCGCATCTTTTTGGACGAAGATCAGCACATCCGAACCGGATTCGGTTTCACCAGCCAGTTGTTTTATCGTCGGATTTTCAAAACCCGCATCCAGCAAAGCTTGACGCACCTGACCCACTTGCACGTTTTTTTCAAAATGTAATCTTAGCTCAATACCGCCTAAAAAATCAATACCGTAACGCGGTCCACCGTGTAATATCAGGGAAATAATTCCGATCAAGATTAGACCGGCAGAGAACAGGAAAGCAACTTTTCGCTGGGCCATAAAATCTATATTAATACTGCGTAGAACCTGCATCTTTATTTTTCTCCTCAACTTTAATTTGTTTTATTGTGACCCATTCTGATTATAAGTAAAGAAAACAGTTTTGCTAAATGAATTAATCAACCGGATCATTAATAGGGAATCTGCTTTAAGACTTTTGAAGTAATAAAATCAAAAATAATTCGGGTAACAATAATTGCTGAAAACATACTAATTAAAATTCCCCAGAAAAGCGTCACCGCAAAGCCTTTAATCGGACCGGTTCCGAATTGAAAGAGGACCAGCGCTGTTAATAGCGTGGTAACATTGGCGTCGAGAATTGTTCTGAAAGCACGGTTGTACCCATTTTCAATCGCCAGACGCACGGTTTTTCCGGTTTGCGCTTCTTCACGAATTCGTTCAAAGATCAACACATTGGCATCAACCGCCATACCAATGGTTAAAATAATACCGGCTACCCCTGGCAAGGTGAGTGTCAGCCCAAACCCGGAGAGAGCGGCCATGAGTAAGATGAGATTGAGCAACAAAGCCAAATCCGCCACCAGCCCGAAGTAATTATAATAAATTACCATAAAAATAATAACCACAAGCAGTCCAATAAGTGTTGCCCGGGTACCTTTCCGTACCGAATCCTGACCAAGTGAAGGCCCGACGGTTCTTTCTTCAATGAACTCCATCGGAGCGGGGAGGGCACCGGCGCGTAAAACAAGCGCCAGCAATTTGGCTTCATCAATCGTGGCGATTCCTTCAATAACTGCCCGACCATTCGGAATTTTTGATCGAACCACCGGATCCGAGGAGACCTTGCCGTCGAGAATGATTGCTAACCGTTGATCGATAATCCGTTCGGTTAATTGTGAGAAAATTGAAGCCCCTTCCCGATTAAGGGTCATGTTAACCGTGGCTTCACCGGTTCGAGCGGTGCCCGAACTTCCCATGTCCAAATCAACTCGAGCATCGGTTAAATATTTACCGGTTAATTCAGCATGTTTTCGTACGAGATACAAACGGTGCCATCTTTGATCGGCAATTTTTTCCGGTTTCATGCCCCACAAAAATTCTACATCTTTGGTGATTTCGTTGACCTTATCCAGATTTAAAATCCAATCGACCGCGGCTTTGTTTTCAGGAGCAACGCCAATATCATAGCCGCGTCCTCGAAAGATTCGTAATAGAGAGGTAAACGGCGCTTCTTTGTAAGTATTTTTATCGACTATGGCCGTTGAAGAATCGAGTTCAGCCGAATCCTCGGTGGCGATATCTTCTTTTTTGAATAAATCTGCCAATTGAACTTTTTCGTCTTCGGCCACATTTTCTTCCTCTGCCGTGGAATCAGCAATAGTGGTATCGGCGACAGTCTCTGCTTCTGCCGTTTCGGTGATATTTAAAGTTGAATCCAGTTCGTCTTCTGTTGATTCACGTAGTACCCGATTAATTTTAATTAAAATATCTTCGAGTCCTTTTTCGCTTTCCACGACTTGAAATTTTAATTCGGCCGTTGATCCAATCACTCTTTTCGCCCGATTGATGTCCTTAATACCGGCCAGTTCAATAATAATTCGTCGGTCACCTTGCTTTTGTATATTGGGTTCAGAGACGCCAAATTGGTCGATTCGGTTTCTTAAAATTTCCAGAGTACGATTAACAGCGTCTTCTACACTTTGATCTAATTGTTGTCGGATTTCAGGATCAGTATCTCCCAACTCATCGAAGAAACGTCTCAATGGCCATTGATTCTGGCGCATTTTTTCGGAGATAATGGTAATAAAATCGCGGTTCGTTTGTTGATATTCTGCCAGAGCCTGATTATAAATCGGTTCAAATTCTTCTTTATTTTTAGCGGAATTATAAACCAATTGGGGGATATTCACTTCGGTTACCAGATAGGTTCCGCCCTGCAGATCAAGACCCAGTTTAATTGCGCGGGATTCATTTTTGATCAATTCCAGATATTTATCCCGCAGATTGAGCGCCAGGGGAAGGGCCTTTTTGATGATTTCATTGTCTTTGATTTCTAATTGTTTTTTTAATCGATTTCGGATATCGCTGTTTAAGCGTTCTGCCTGTTCTTCGGCTGATAAATCCTCATCCTGGCTTTGTGAACCGAGTTGAATGTCACCACACAATACATTAACGACTTCGGGCGTAGGTTTATCAATTAACTGGCTAATTTCGGTACTCAACTTATCAACTTCATTCTGGGTCGGTTTTACTTGAAAAGTCGGGTAAAGGGTAAATACTGCTAATACGCAGAGACATACTGTTATAATCGTTTTAAACAAATTATTCCGCCGCATGTGTCTCATTCCTCCTTAACGGATTTAAGGTAAGTGTTTTATTGAAAAACAACTACATGTCATCATATTCACTGACGATTTGGGGAGCATTACTTGTTAAAATATGATTGCGCGCCCAACGGTGGCCATATTGAGAAATGATAACATATCTTTTTTAGTTATGTAACTAAATATTAATTAAATAAAATAGAATTCAATTTCAAAAAACAAAATCAAATATAGTACATTTTTGTCTAAAAGTCAAGATAAAAGGCGACTTATTAGGAACGTCTCCGTGAGCGGGAGGCAATTTATTGATATTCTCGACTCAGGGACAATTTCATTTTCGACTGAGGTGAAAGTGGATTTGAGATTCTTCTATTGAAGGTTTTCGTTACGAATCGGAGAAGAGGAATGAGGCCCGGGATAAAACGAATCGTCGGACAGGTTTCTGTTTCGAATCAATGAGAAACCCGATTATTTTAAATTATGAACCGTTCTTAAGGTGCCTGAAACACCGTATTGGTTTGCTCATATTTTTCTTTGAATTTAATAATGCTTTCGAAAAGGGCTTCGGCAACTTTTTTCTGGAATTTGTTTGAATTCAATAATTTTTCTTCTTGTGGATTCGAAATGAACGCGACTTCAAAGAGAATGTTGGGCATTGAAGCGCCGATGAGCACGTAATAACCGGCCTGCTTAATCCCGCGATCCCGCAGATTTGTTTTTTGGGTAACCATTATCTGCACAATTGCCGCCAATTCTTCACTTTCCCGTGTAAATTCGGATTGAGCAATTGATGAGAGAATAAACTGCTCGTCATCAAAGTTCGGGTAGGCTGATTTTGATGCTTCAAGTCGAATGACTGAATTTTCAATGCGAGCCACTTCGATTGCCTCTTCAGTCTTGGCCGGCCCGAGGATATAAGTAGAAGCACCTTTAATACGAGTACTTCGGTTTGAATTGGCATGAATACTAATAAATAATTTTGCTCCAACCTGATTGGCCATTGCCGTTCTTTGATTGAGAGGAACGAACTGGTCACCCTCACGGGTCATAAAAACGTCGATGTCGGTGTTTTTACTTATTAATTCTCTCAAATAATGGGCAATTTTCAGCACCACTTTTTTTTCATACACCCCACCCTGACCAATGGCACCAGGGTCTTTCCCGCCGTGTCCCGGATCAATGGCAATTTTGTCAATCAGCCATTTTTGGCGGTCTGTCTCGAGGGCTTTGATAATATTTTCGGACAGGCTATCTTTTGTGCGGATTGAAAGGACGATATTGTTAGTTTCTCTGGCGATGGATGCTTTGACATCAATTATCGGTTGCGTGACTTTAAAAGAAATCTGGGCTAGATTAGGTGAGATTTGTAAGGGAACGATGTCCTGAATAATACCGCTGGGTTGAATTTGTCCCAGCCGTAAAGAATCGATAACGCCTTTATAAATGTCCAGGTAGACCCAGTTTTTGCTGACCCTGGTGGTAACGTCATTATTGGAAAAAGGTTTATTGGCTGGAATTTTAATTAAAATGCCATTACTTTTCGGTTCAATCGTTAACTCAGTAATCGCCCCCGCAGAGTCTTTGAATTGAATATCAATTTTGCGTTCGATTTCATTAAAGAAAATTTGAAGATCCGGAATGTGGGCGAGTAGTTGTAGAAAATATTTTATCGGGATGAAAATATCGGCATTCAAAAAACAGGTCTCAATTGGCATTTGGAAGATTTTATCGTCAATAATAACATACGGATTGAGCGCGGTGACCTTAATCTCCTGAGAGCCTAAGTAGAGAATGGCCTTTTTCGTTTTGTCACTATAGTATGTTCTGGCGTCCAGACATTCTGCCAGATCCTGAAAAGCTACGAACTCCAGACCATCTTGTGTTCGAATTGGCAGTCTCGAAGTTTTTTGATTGTAATTCACTTGAATCGAGGGGTTGGCAAAAATTGAAGCAGTACCACTAACCAGTAGCGTAAGCAGAATGATTACAAATGATTTATATGTTTTAAAAAGATATCTTTCCTTCATGCGGATTGAATCAGCATTAAATACAAAGTCACTCGGGTAGATTGTTAACTATAGTTAAGCAGAAATATCGATTTTCTGATTTCTTAACGGTCCAAATAAATTTCATTATCTGATAATAATTTACTGTACGCCTTCAGAACTTTTTTTTCTTCCGCCGTTATGTTGTCATAACCTACTTCATTAATCTTATCCAGGATGATGTCAATTTCTTCACGAATCCGTTGCAAATTACGTTCGTGCTGGATTTGTTCCTTCCTGAGTTGTTTTTGCTTTCTTTCTTTCATATAATTTGATAATTTATTAAGATTACCAGGAATTTGAAAATATAAAAAGCCGAATAGCGCCCCGCCTAAATGGGCAAAATGAGCGATTCGGGAGTCCGATCCGAATAGACCAAAGAGTAATAAAGAGCTCCCAAAAACAACAAATACTAAATACTTTGCCTTCATCTGAATCGGAATGAAAAAGAACAACAGTAAAGTAATAATGCGTTCACTAAACAAGATGGCATAAGCCACCAGGATGCCGTAAATGGCACCAGAAGCCCCCGTTACCGGATTGGGGAACAAAATGATATGCACCAATCCAGCTCCAAATCCCGAGAAGAAATAAAATTTTACAAAAGTCCTGGTACCCAGTGTATGCTCAACATCAGTGCCAAACATCCAGAGTATGAGCATATTGAACAAAATATGCCAGATGTTTTCGTGTAAAAACATATAGGTAAAAAATTTCCAGACCTGGAGCTGGGACGTGATGGCATGACTACTTAGGGCAAACCAGCGGTTAATCCATAAATATAGAACCTCACTTCTGATGACATAATACAGCACAAAAATTAAAACATTTGAAATAATCAAATATTTTATAGCCGGGCTTATGCCTTTGGTGAAACTAATATTGTATGATTTTTCTGAATAATAGCTCATTCTTATTTTAATCAATTAATTTTTATAAAAGAAGGAAGTACGAATTGTAAAACGTGTGTTTGTTTTACAACTAAATTATACCGAGGCGAAGTCCTACTTTAAATATCAATCCGGAGATATTCACTTCGTCCCAAATTGGGGTGCCTTCTTCGACATCGTAATTTCGACTGACTTTACAGCCATTATAGCCTAACTCACCCAAAATGGCCGAACGGCTGCCAATTTGGTACATGATACCAATATTGACTGTGTATCCGAATCCGTGATAAAAGCGCGATTCTTTTTTATCCTGAATGTAATTATGTTCGGTGTTAAACATCATTTCCCAGCCAAGTCCACCGTTAACTACCATAAAAATGGGTGAGATTCGAGATACGGGAATTCGAATATTGGCAGTAGCCATTAAGGGTAGGATAAAGGTGGTGAATTCCATGTCTCTTTGTTTGGTGACCTCTGTAATATCCTGCGCTTTGACGGTCTTGGCGATTTCAGTGTCTTTTTTATATGATTTTCGGAAGAAATCCACACTGAAGCCAACGTCAATCGTTTCATCGATAATATATCCATGATTTATTCCAAAGATTAATCCGGAGGTAGCATCTTTCGGATTAAAGAATCCAAGTTTAAGGCTGGTGGCGCTTAATTTTTGGGCAGATAAATTCATTGGAATAATCGAGAAGAGCAGACAGCTCACTAATAAAATCGAATAAAACTGATATTTTATTTTCATTACTTTTACTCCTCAAAATCGTTGTTAACTTATTTGTGATTAATTATCTAATATGATAACAATTTAACAAAATATTCAAGTAAAAGTCAAGCGAAAAATCCTTCGCACGGAAAATACTTAAACCCGTTTTATTTTTACCTAATTTAAATTATTGTAAAAAGGGTTTGAAATGATATTCTATCGATTCGAAATGCTTACTAAATTTGTTTTTATAAGTTCCCGGTAAGGATTTAAAAAGGAGAAGCGTAGAGGTAAGATTTTTTACAGTGAATAAAAGTATAACAGCGATTTTTTTAAATACAAAGGTCTAATCTAAACGTGTTTTCTGATGGTCTTAAATAACCCGTGCTGAAGATGATGTCAAAGAATTTAACCCAGAAAGCCCCGTAAGGATTTACTCCGCGAGGCATGTCTTAATCGACGTAATGCCTTTTCCTTTATCTGGCGGACGCGTTCCCGTGTTAAATTAAATTTTTCGCCAATCTCCTCCAGCGTCAGTGGATTTTCAATTCCTAAACCGAAATAAAGCCGAATGACCTCGGCTTCGCGCTGGCTGAGGGTAGAAAGGGCGTGTTCGACTTCGATTTTCAAGGAATCGTTCATTAGAGAATTATCAGGAGTGGGTAATTCGTCGCATTCGATGATATCAATCAGCCGGCTTTCTTCGTCTTGCGAAAAAGGCGCATCGAGCGAAAGATGACGGTTAGAGAGATTTAGTGTATCAGAAACCTCTAAAACGGTCATATCCAATTCCTCAGCAATTTCATCGGCGGAGGGTTCTCGCTCAAATTGTTGTTCAAGTTCATTTAAAGCTTTCCCGATTTTGTTATAAGCCCCTACTCGATTAAGCGGTAATCGCACCACTCGGGACTGTTCGGCCAATGCCTGTAAAATTGCTTGTCGAATCCACCAGACGGCATAAGATATAAATTTAAACCCGCGGGTTTCATCAAACCGATTCGCCGCTTTAATAAGGCCCAGATTGCCCTCATTAATTAAGTCACCCAGGGATAAGCCTTGATTTTGATATTGCTTAGCCACACTCACGACAAAACGTAAATTCGCGCGGGTCAGTTTTTCAAGTGCTACCTCATCTCCCGATTTGATTCTTTGAGCCAAATCGATTTCTTGTTCCGGGCTAAGTAGTGGCTCCTCTCCAATTTCTTGAAGATATTTATCTAAGGAATGGTCGGACTTTTTAAAAGAACTCCTGGAAGATTTTCCCATTAGCTCTCCCTTTTTGTTATTATAGTATGTTAGTCCAAACCAACTGTAAGATTCCTCTTCAAATATATCACTTCTTTTCATATTTTTCAACAAAATTTTTTGGTGTGCCTGGTTTTTATTGGATTTATTTTTATTGAGGTTACTGATTCATTGTTAATCTAAATTCCATGTCCGAAATTTCTTTAAAAAAAGTACTTGATTTTTAGTTTTAAAAGCTTATATTATTCTTGGTAATAACCTGTTTCCAGAGATACAATTTAATTGGTGGGTGATTATGAAAAATAAACTAACACTATATTTCATTTTGATTTATATTTTATTATTTGTCAATTTCTTGTCAAGTGGTGCCGTTATTCCTAAATTTGAAGGTCGAGATGGTGGCAATAAAGTCATTCTCATCTGGCAATCCATTGTCGAAGTCTCATTAGACCATTATGAAATTGAACGTAAGTTAGAGAATCAAACTGATTTTATAAAAATTGGAACAGTTAACGCCAATGGTCCCAAAACCTATGAATTTATTGATAAATCAGTCTTTAAGCAAAATAGCCATACTTTTAATTATCGATTAAAGCTTGTTGATAAGGATGGCTCCAGTTCAACCTATGGAAAAGTTATTACCGTTAAACCGAATATATCTGGTATCAAACATACCTGGGGCAGTTTAAAGGCGATGTTTCGATAAGAATGGAAAATTAATTTTTTTACATTTTCACGCTTCCGTATTTCCCTCAATTTTCATTAGTGCCCTTTATTACAAAGACAGAAAATTCCTTCAAAATAGTCCCAAAAAATTAAAAAAATTTTAAATTCATTAGATTTATTAAAAGCGGTATGTGGCTAATTTATGCTGGCAACCTTTGAGCTTATTATTTTCTCCTGATAAAAATTAAATACAGTAATCAATTGATATTTAAGAAGTTTAATTGCAAATTTAATGCCATCTAACCGTAGGCTGTTTATTCCTGGGTTGATGTTATTTTTTATTATGATGCTTATAATTATTTTTTTAGCGGATGGATTAGTTGGAAATACGATTTCAAAATTTGACTTAATTTTCTGCCTGGTTGAAAATATTCATTTTTTTTCTATTTTTAGCCCGATCCTTACAGGCTACCACCACGTTACCATCTAAAAAAAAGATGATTAACAAGGTCATATTTAATTTGTCCAATTTAAGGCAACATGTATCAATTTGAGATAATGGCAGACGGTGAGAAAACAGTTGATCAAAATGCCGAATGTCTCTGAAGCAATTTAGGGAAGAGCGCACTGAATACTTATTTGGGGTAAACAGGCGGGGATAAATGATTTAGTGGAAAAGCCAGAATTGCAAAAACGAAATTTTATTGGGTAGATAAAAAGCTGAAGATAACGATGTGCCGGTTCTGACGTCCTTGTCAAGGCTTTAGCCCCCGATATTTCCTGAGATTGCGAAGTGTGGCTTTAAAATCTTTAGGCAAATCACACGTCATCTGGTAAAGCTGGCCGGTTAAGGGGTGAATAAAGGACAACTCAGATGCGTGCAGGGCAAGTCGATCAATTAACGGTTTTTCAAGCTGTTCTGGTTTGGGAATGTAATTTTTTTTTAGTTGAGATAAATAGATTGGATTATGAATATTGTATTTTAGATCCAGCAGGAGCGGGTAGCCAATATGTTTCAGATGAACTCGAATTTGGTGCATTCGACCGGTTTGGGGGATTATTTTAAGATAGGTGTAATTTCGAAATTGCTCCAATACCTCCCAATAGGTTATTGCTGCTTTGCCGCCTTTTTTAATCATCATCATGCCAGGTTTGTGGGGACTCTCCGCCAGTGGTAGATTAATTTCGCCGTGGCTGGTTGGCATCACTCCGTTTACCAGACCTAAATAAATTCTGTGAACCTGCTGCTGTTCAAACTGGACACATAAATGGCGATGAGCCGCGGCTGATTTGGCAAAAATTACAATCCCACTCGTGTCGGCATCCAGGCGATGAACTGTATATATTTTGTGCGGATGGTGTCGAGTATTAAGCCATTCAAGCAGATTGGGTAGTTCAGGTTCCCAGCGATCGGGTACTGTTAACAGATTGGCCGGTTTATTAATGAGGATGATTGCTTCATCTTCATAGATGGTTTCCGGGGCATTTTTTCGCTTTTTGTTTGACATTTGGAAAATATAGCCAGTGTTAGACTGTTATATTTAAGGATTGAGAGTGGATATTCATAAAAAGTTAACATTTAAATCAACAAAAATGAATTATAAAATTGTACTCATTTTAGACTGAGATCGGTTGAAGCCATTCCATTGGCCACCGCCAGACTTTAGTGTCGTGAGTACGAATTACCAGCCGCTTCGAATTGGCGCGGAGGGGGCGTTCCACGGTGGCAATGGTACCGTCATAGCGACCGTGAGGATCATAGCGTATATAAATGCGATTGCCACCGGTTAGGGTCCGAAATTCCAGATACGGATCCGGAGCAATTCGGCTAAAGAATCGATTGAGGCTGGTTTTGTTCGGTCGATTATGAGTTCTCTTTTTCCCCACGACATTAAAACCGAGCTGTTTAACATGCGCCAGCGCCCATTGATTAGCGGACCGTTCGCCTTCGCCAGGGTGCAAACCCAGATGATACCGCCGGAAATGATGTAATTCATGGGCAAACAATAACGCCAGATGATCGGTGAAATTTTGATTTAAAAATTCCCAACCATAGCTATCATTTAATCGCAGGGGGTAAACCGGATGATTAGCTCCCCGGGTAGGCAGCAGGCGAATGAGTTTATATCGATCGGGCAAGTTTTGCGGGATTGGAAAATTACGGGTAAATTTCCAATTCCCCCGTGTCGTTCGAAATTGGTCAGGTTTCAGCCATTGTCGAACAAAGGCACTCCCTCCAAACCATCTGGAATGGCGTATAAAATAAACGCTAACAACTAAATCGCTGGTATTAGTTTCGGCGGCGACGATTTCTAAAAGGGCGCTTATTTCGATTGCCGAAAGTGGTGGCTTTTTTGATTGACTGTTTTCATTGAAAAGGTAAAATTGCATGAATCAAGGATTTGTTTATTGAATTCGACCAAGGTTTGGTAAATATTTTTTATTGATTTTATTCCGGCTCTTTAATCTCGACTCTGACCGTTATGAGGGCTTCTAAAAGGTCAACATCTGAGCGCACGCCAACAATGTCTCCCCAGTGCATCGGAATTACCACTTGTGGTTTAATGGTGCTGCAAGCCGTAGCAGCATCGACCGCATCCATTGTATAAGTTCCCCCAACCGGTGGTAGAAAAATGTCGGTCTTAATGCTTTTCATTTCAGGAATAAAATCGGTGTCACCTGGATGATAAATTGTCTGTCCATTCGTCAACATAATATTGTAACCAACCCAGTTTTTCGATTTGGGGTGGAATGATTTATTTAAATTATATGCCGGTAAAACCACAAAGCTCAATCCGGCAATCGTTTTTGTATCGCCGGGTGTTACGGTGTAACCCTGATTTTTATGTTCCTGCATTACATCTGCCGGCCCAACGATTAGCGTATTTTTATGAGTGATTTTTCGAATATCTTCGATTGAATGATGGTCATAATGACTATGGGTAATGAAAATTAAATCCGCTTTGGGTTTGCCTGTCTTCAGTTTCCAGGGGTCAATATAGATCTGCTTTCCCTGATCTTCAATTCTGAATGAGGCGTGCCCTAACCAGTGAATGTGGTCAACATTCATAATTACCTCCGTTTTATTTTCGTGGGTGATAGGAATGAGTCTGTTGATTAATACAATTACCAATTCTTATCAGTAAGTTAAAAAAAAAATCAACGAAAGCAAGTATATTTTCGAAAAAGTCACTCGCTGAAATAGTTGTGGCAAAAAACGGGTTACTGGGAAATACAGGCGTTGACACAATACATTTCTAATATTTAATATAAAAATAATCGATTTTCACTTGACAGCGAATTATAAAATCTTATATTTAAGACATTGATAAAAAAGGGGAATTACCGGTTATCAAAATTATCACTTATAGTAAATTTACTTAAATTAATTTAATTCGATTCTAACAAAAGAAATCGGAGAAGGATCGTTGCATGCAAATCAATACCTTTCAAAAGCGTAAGTCAGTTCGGCGCTTTGCTCCAACAGAAATTGAAGATTCAAAGCTCAAACAGATGTTAACATTGGATGCAGAATTACCTGTTTTCAAACAGCGACTCAAACGGCAATCGATTTGGTTGGCTGGGAAGGAGGCGATTGGAGAAGTGCTGGCCCAATATTTATTATCGTATGGCCGGCTTATCGCCGCACCCTACATGTTAATTCCTTTTTATGAGAACAATGCCAATACGGATCTGGAAATTGGCTTTGCACTGGAGCATCTGATTCTGATGGCGACTGAATTGGGTATTGGCAGTTTATGGGTTTCTACCGATGAACGTTTTTCCCTTTTCAGTGATGTTATTATTAATCTAAAAAAGACTGGCAGCGAAGAGAATCAATTAAAGTTAATTAAAGTCGTACCGCCTGAAATTACCACTAAGCTTGATGAGATGTGTTTACCGGTAGTCGTTTTATTTGGTTACGCCTCCGAGAAACGATTAGATCGAGTGATTAACAATGCCATCCGAATGGAAAGTGCAGGTAATTCACGCAAAAAAATCGAGTCGATTATTATTAATCGGCACACTGAAAACCTGCCAGAAAAATTAAAAAAAGTATTCAATTATGCCATCCTTGCTCCCTCCAAAAAAAATCAACAACCCTGGCGTATTCGGTTGAATAAAGACGGCTTTGACCTGGGCTGTTTGCATCAGCGTCAGCTTGACCTGGGAATTTTTCTCAGTCATATCAAAATCGCAATGGAACATTTTTCTATGGGCTTTGAAACCGAAACGTTTTATGAAAAGAGTAATGATATCGAATGGGTGGTAAAAATCTTGTGGAAATAGTCTTTCTGGAAACATAGTCTTTCTGGAAGCATAGTCTTTCTGGAAACGAAGTGGGGTGGGTGAATTTAATATAAACAAAGCGGAATTTGGGGGAGGAAATGAAAATATCTAACGCATCCTTCCGCTTTAACTGAACAACGTTCTCTTTGGAGAGGATGGTTGTTCTTTTTGATAAAAGTCAACAATTTCCTGTACCACCTCTTCGGGTGTATCACAAACTTTCAAGATATTCAAATCTTCGGGTGAGATTTTGTGTTCGATTAAGGCTTTCTCTTTCAGCCAATCCAGCAATCCCTGCCAATAGGCACTCCGTACCAGGATGACGGGAAATTTGCGAATTCTTTTCGTTTGGATTAAGGTGAGTGCCTCAAACAGTTCATCCAGCGTACCCAGGCCACCGGGCATGACGACGAAGGCTTTCGCATATTTTACAAAAATCATTTTTCGAATAAAAAAATATCGAAATGAAATGGCTTTATCAATGAACGGATTGGGCCGTTCTTCCCGGGGTAATTCAATAAGTAGACCAATTGACAGACTACCCCCTTCCTGAGCACCTCTATTGGCTGCTTCCATTATTCCTGGACCACCCCCGCTGATTATACCGTAACCAATTCGGGCCAGTCGGCGGGCAATTTCTCTGGCAAGTTCATAATCCGGTGAACCCACTTGTGTGCGTGCCGAGCCAAAAATTGTTACACAATTCCCCACATCGGACATTTCCTCGAAACCTTCAACAAATTCAGCAATGATTCGAAATACACGCCAGGTATCGTCAATGATAAATGAATTAATTGTGCCGTTATTTAATTTGTTTTTTAACTTTGCCATCGGGTTTTTCCTGTCTGAAATATTCTTCCATGGTTTTTATTTGGGTGAAGGAGCTGAGATCTGTTGGTTAAGTTTAATTTGAGAAGCTTCTTCAGTTTTATTAATTCGCCTTAGAGCGTTACAACATTTTTAATACAAGTGTAATTCACAAGATACTGGGAATATCATTCCGCTTACTAAAACCGGCCGGTTAGTTTATATTCATACTGGTCAGCTAAGAAGCAATAAACATTCCCGTCGTACGCGGCAATGAATAGCGCATTTCCGGAAATGGCCGGAGTGGAGACAATGGGTACGCCTAAATTGTATTTCCAGAGCAATTGACCGGTATCAGCATTCAGGGCATATAAAAAGCCATCAGTCGCCCCAAAATAAACAATATTTCCTGCCACCACGGGAGAGCCGGTTAATGCGACCGGTTCCGTTTGATACGGTGAAATCGGAACAATGGATTGGGCGCATTGAAAATTCCATATTTTTTCCCCATTTGCTTGATGTACCGCCACCATTTTTCCGTCACCAGAGCCAACAATAATTAGCGAGTCACAAGGAGTTGGGGTAGCACTCATCCAGCCCTGCCCGATTGGTGTCCGCCACTTCTCGAATCCGTTCACCAAATCAAGTGCCAAAAGTTCGCCGGAAATCGTGCCGATGTAGCCGGTTTGCTCATAAATCATGATCGCGCCGTGAGTTCCGGAAAAGGCGAATTCCCATAAACGTTTTCCACTGACCGCATCCAGCGCAAACAGATTTTGCTGATTCCAGATAGAACCAATAAACAAATTGTCAAAGAATTGACTGGGCGAAGCATAAGAAGAAATCCAGGGGGAACCCAGTTTCTTTTTCCACAAAATGGTGCCATTTTCGGCATTGAGTACGGCCAGAATGTTGGCGTTACCGGCATAAAGTCGATCGTTAACAATTAGCGGTGTGGCATACAGCCAAAAGTCAGTTTCAGTGGGATTAAGATTTTGTTGCCAGAGTAATTCCCCCTGCTCAAGATCGAGAGCGTAAACATTGCCGGAAACATCCTGTCCGATAATTTGCTGATGAATGGCGACCAGGCTGTGATTAATGGCGGCTCGGGTTTCATAACACCATTTTAAGTTACCGGTTTGGGCTTCAAAAGCACAAATATAATTCGTGGCCAGATCATTCCGATCGTGGGTAGCGATGACGACCAGACTATCCACAACAATCGGTGCGGCAAAATCAATCGAGCTGCCGGTCATTCCAACCCATTTCAGGTGAAGAGGTGGACGGAGGATTTGCGGCCAGTAGCCGGTCCGCGCCGGATCACGTTTGAACATCGAACAGGCTTCCACGGCTTGTAACTCAAGTGAAGTTTTCAAACGCACTGTAAAATTGGTTTCGCGTTTGATTTGCTGACGATCGGCAGTAATAATCGTGAATCGAAGTTGATAATCCCCATCAAAAACCGGTTCTTCAATCAGTTTGGACCAGGTCCAATCCGCCTTTTGTTCCAGTTCACCAATCTCGTTAAAATTATTAGGTCGGATCAACTGGTAGGCGACCCGGGCAATATCAAACGGAAAATCATAAATATTTAAAATCAAATTTAAATTCTCAAGTGCGTGAATGCCGCCAGGCACCGGTGATACAATTTGAATACGATTTTGAAGGGTGTTGAATAGATATTTTGTATAAATTGTATCCTGGTCAATGGTAACCAGACGGAAGCCGGCGGGAGAATTGTCTATCCCGCCAAAACGAAACGGAGGCGTATTATAGGCCATTATATTCTGGTAACGCAAAATTTTATTCGAATGCCAATGCCCGGAAAAAACAGCCCGGATATTATATTTTGCCAGTAAATCAAGTTGCTCGGGGGAAGGGGGATAATGCTGAAAAAAAAGTATTTTCCGCGTAGCCGAATAATGTTTCAAATCATTTTCTAACCATTGATATTCTTTGTCCGAAGGAATCACGCAATTGAAACAAATAAAATGCCAGTCGACATAATCGAATGAAAAATAATCCGGACCGAGATATTGATGAAAATTATTTAGTCGATTCAAACCGTTGTCCAGGTCATGATTCCCAAAAATGGAATAAATGGGCGTTGAGTAATTCTGAACCGCCTGCGAATAGTGTTCAAATTGGCTGGAAACACTTCCCCGCTCCACCAGGTCTCCCGTGGCCAGAATAAACAGCGGTTTTTTCACCAGTTTTTTAAGTTGGTTGAGCAGGTGCTGAAAATGAAGCCGGCTGCTTTCATCAATGATATGAATATCGGTGATCTGGATGAAGTGGGCTGGTAAATCCTCATTCGTTTCCACGGGGGTGAGCGGAAAGTTGAAAGTGCGTTGTCCCAGGGAATCGTGTAAGACATAGTAAAAATTGAGATTTTTTTTAAAATTGGCCGGTACTGTGACAAACACAAATTGAGCATCTTCTTCACGATTACCCAGAGAATAAACGCCTTGTTCATCGGTAACGACAACTTCGCGGCCATCCGAAACCGGTACATTGGGAATGCCGACCTCGTGGTTGTCCAATTGACCATTTTGATTCGTATCCAAAAAAACGATGCCGCGAATGGCGAATGGGTAGTTGCCACTGGTGTGGTCCCGGCGAATGACAATCGATTTAGGCGGAAAAAGTGCTTTCAACGAATCCAGTGGCTGATCCGTTACCACCACGTCGTCGATACATAAGCCCTTATTCGCAAAACAAGAAAAACCAATTTTGCCGGTGGTGAAGGAAGAGTCACATATTTCAAAAATTAATTTTCGATTGAGATGGGTTCGCAGGGTATCTTTATGAACATGAATGATAATTTCACTGGTGGTATCGGTTGCGGCGTAGTCGGCTGGTACTATTTTAGATAATTCAGAAAGCTGGCCGTTTTCGAATTTGTCTAACCGGAAAAAGGGGCCACCAAAATTTTTGTCCTTTAGCATAAAAAAGCGATAAAAGTTTTGAGGATTTTGATAGCGAAATAAAAACCCGACGCCGTCATCATCCAGATTATGAATAATGGCTCGAAAAATATAATCATCCCAGTTTAAATCGCCCGTGACGATATGCGTCCCTGAATACCGCTGGTAGGGCTTTTCCTGAACATAAATATCACTTCCCTGAACCAGGACGCCTTGTTCGACCTTCCAGGTTGATTGGGGGGTTGGTAGGTCGTTTACCACCGTCCAATCCATTAATCGGCCGCTATTAAAATTGTCTGACCAGGGTAACGGCAGCACCATTGTTGACGCTTCCGATTGTAATAGGCTGTCAGGTACTTTTTGGACCTGTTTTCCGCAGGAAAGCAGGAGGACGGAAAACATTAAAAAAAAGACTTTGCGCTTCATATACGCCTCAACAATTAATTCAACTCTGAATTCAATTTTGTATTCCCCAAAATATTTTTGAAAATCAGAAATACATTTTATTTACTCTCACTTCCTAAATGACCGCCGCTGCATTAATTTGAATACGTCCAGTGCTGGTGTTCATACTGGCCGGGATTCCCAGTGGCAGGGTGGGTTTGTGCGCGACATGTCCCAATGACAGTCCAAACATCACCGGACAATTCAAATCGTGTAAGCGGTCGTGGTAAACCTCTTCGACACTAAGGGTATTTTCAAAGGCTGGCTTGTAATCGCGGGGCCCGCAACGGGCGCAGCGATCAATCACGATGCCGGCGGCGGTGTGTAATTTGCCGGCGTGACGTAATTGAGTTAACATGCGATCGATTGCATAAGGCTCCTCGCCAACTTCTTCCAAAAATAAGATTTTATCTTTGGTTTCAATTTCAAATGGTGTGCCAAGAGTGGCGGTAATCATTGTTAAATTGCCGCCAATTAAAGCCCCACTGGCCACACCTTCTCGAATTGGCACCACCCCTAAAGTTTTTCGCAAAGGGTCTAATGGCGGATCTTTAATTTCGCCCACGGGTTCGGTTTGGGTTAAAACCTGCAGGACGTATTTCGTCGAGTAATCGTTGAAAGTCGATAGTGCCACCGGTCCGTGGAACGTCACCAATCCGGTCATTTTATGAAGTGCCAGGTGCAGGGCGGTAATGTCACTATATCCCATGAGAATTTTGGGATGTTGTTGAATCAAATCATAATCAATTTGATCGAGCAGACGTCCGCTGCCGTAGCCGCCACGAATGGTAAGAATAGCCTGAACCGAGTTGTCGAGAAACATTTCATGCAAATCCGTCACTCGTTCGCGGTCGGTTCCGGCTAAGTAGCCATTTCGCTGGCGAATGTTTTGGCCAAATTTTATCTGAAAACCCAGTGATTCAAGTACTTCGCGGGCTTCGTGTCGGGAACTGGGTTCAAAAAGCCCGCTGGCCGGCGTAATCAGGCCAATCGTGTCACCTTTCCGCAGGCGTGGTGGTTTAATGAGCGGTTTGGGACTTCTCGATTTTTCCCATAAGAATTCATTTGAGAAAGCGGTGGCGGTTCCCAGCGCCGTCATATTTCCGATAAACGTTCGCCGGTTAATACTGTTGATTTTTTGCTTCATTTTGAAATACCTAATTCGCTTGAATTAAAAAATTTTTGTTCTGATAATCGTGGGCTAAATAAATCGATTCAGACAGGTGTGGTTTAAACGCCTTGTGAATTTCATTTCCCTCTTTTTTGTTGTCATAGTGATAAAATAAGACTTTTTTAATCGGTATATGCTGTTGTAGACTTTTATACCAGTGCTTTAACTCTTTTTGATCGGGATGTAAATGTAAAAATGGCATTCGCTTAAATCGAATTTTACATTTTTCATCGATCAAGTTGATCTTGCCTTTCAACACATGGGTAATTTTTTGGTAAAGTAACAACACATCATTTTTTTCTGAAGTCCGCAATTCCTCGAACCATTCGGCAAATTGATCATGGTTGGCCGTGATGAATAAGCTGCGAGTTCGAGTCTCAATTTTCGGGTTAGCGAATTCTAATTTTTTAAAATGAAAGCAATTGCTCCAATAAGGAATATACTCACGCTCATTCTGGTCGAGCAAATCGTGGTACCGCTTAAAGATTTCCAATAGTGGTTTGACCACCGATTTTTCAGGATCGATGAACACCCGCTCGATTTTGGTATGAAAATCGTGATATTCGGGTGTGTGGAAAATATAATTCAAACAATAAATGAGTGGGGGAATTTGAATCATTGGTACATACATTAACACATTGCCTTCATCATAGAGAAAACACTCGGCCAACTTTTGATAGAGAATCTCACCATAAGGATTTTTTTGTAAATCCCAGTTACGAACATGATTGGCATTTTTCCCATCAATAATCAGTAAATCGAGAGGTTCTGTCGGGAGTTTCTTGTCTGGTGGCTGAACCAGTGGTAAATATTGAGCCCCCATATCGCCAGAAATGAGCAGCCGTTTATCATTGATTTGCAGATAAAGCATCGCGGAACCCAATACGTGACCTGAGTTAAACAATGTGATATTTGCCCTGTCATCTAACGGGAACGTTTGACCGTAATCCAAGTCAATGAAAGTACCGGGCTTAATTCGAACCTTTGCATTATAAGCCCGCAGAATTTCCGCCGTGGCTTTATGACATAAGATTTTCCCGTGAAAATATCGATTATTTAAAATCGGGTCGAGTAGATTGGCGTGATCACCATGATAATGGGTAATGAGAAGATAGTCGATTGAGGGAACATTAAAATCAGCTATTAAGGCCTCTTTTCCATTCTGTAGATTACGTTGGCCAGGATCGATTAAGAGGTTCTTATTCCCGTAAGTGATGAATATGGCGGCTTGCGAAATTTCATAGCGGGTAAAAAATCTAAGAGATATGTGTTCCGGCATTGTGTTTTTCCTCCCTCCCCAAGGTTTCGAAAGTACCCTGTTGCAATCGATTACCTGGTTGAAGAACCGCTTTACAAAGATCCTGATTTTAGCAAAGCGAATTCCTCTTCGAATTAATTAATCGCCTTTCATCCTAATTCGAGGGCTGCTGCCCGGCAATATCTCTCAAATCTTCTCCGACATCTCCTGAGAATAAGAGCCCAACTCAATTTCAAACAAGATTTTAAATGAACAAAAATTTAAAGATAGCGCTTAAAATGAGATTTATTTTTTTTATTCTTAATCAAACAGCACAATCATGATTTATCACCAACCATGATTTAAGAACGGAGTAACTTAGTAAAAATAATTGGGGATGTCAAGTAAAAAATCGAAGGCTTAACCCAGTAGAGTTATTAAGCTTTTTATAACAATTTTATCGCCGGAAGCGATCCTGTTACTAAAATGCTGAGGTGTGTTCGACCACCACTTTTTAGCTGCCCTCCGGAACATATTCAAGACGCCGCAGTATTTGTATGTCAATGTGTTCATCCGGATTTCATTATCTGGATTTGAATCAATGACGCTATTTTATAAGCTGAATTATCAACAAAAGGATCTGGCAATGCCATCGCGAATTTTCAGTAAGAAAGGGATATTTTCCCGCAGGAGGGGGGAACCAATAGAAACGCGCTATCTGCTGGCGTATCACCGAAATGAATTGACTTTACGAGACCATCTGGCGATTGATCGAACGACGCTAGCCAATGAACGGACATTTCTGGCCTACGTTCGCACGGCCCTCGCAGAATTTGTGGCCGGTGTTTCGCTCATTAATTTTTTTGATTACTGGCTCATCGCTATTTTCGGTTGGATTTTTATTCCGGCGGGTATGTTAACGCTAATCGCTGGCTTGGTACGCTACCAGCAAATGAGGACTCTCATACCCGGGATTACAAATTCTAACAATAATGGATAAAGGAATGACGGACTTAATAAGGCAATGAAATCGTTGGATTGAATTCATATAAAGAGAAGACTTTTAAAAAAGGAAGCAGCCATTTTTTTGACAAAGTTAAGCTTATCTAATTTAAAAAAAATGGACGCGATTATCGTTTTACTTCAACAATAACATCTTCCGGGTGGCTGAAAATTCAGTCGTGGTGAGTTTGTAAAAATAAATACCACCGGGCATCATTTCACCCACTTCATTCCGTGCATCCCACACTACCTGGTGGGCACCTGCCGCCTGTTCCGCATCCACTAGTGTCCGGACGCATTGTCCCAGCGTATTAAAAATTTCCACCTGAACCCAACCGGCCTTGGCAATGCTGTAGCCAATGGTTGTCTCCGGATTGAACGGATTCGGATAATTGGCAAACAATTGATATTTATCGGGTAGAATCTGTCCGGGTTGTTCACTTTGTGCCTCGAGGGCTTCGGCAATGGGTTCGGCGTCAAATCTGGCCGGTGCCGGACAAACCAGCACTGTGTCCATCATCTTGTCTTCAACAAGTAGCGGTTCCATTTCAACCAGTTGAGCCGGCTGTGGTTTTTCATATTTTTTAATTTTAAATGGAAAATCAATTACTTTGGGATTAATTTGTAAATAGCATTGTCGTGTGACATCCCCTAATCCGGCCAGGATAATATCCTGGGTGTGAAAAAAACGAGTACTGGTGTAACCCGTTGCGACATAGTCGTACAACTGGGCTGGCGCAAATGGATTGGGCAGCCAGTCAATGCCATTGATATCATCCCTTCCGGATAATTTAAGAGCGGGGTCGGTGGTTTTCGCCCAGATTAAGCTGCCCGTTTGGGTAAATTGGGCAAACAACAAATCAGTGTTGCTTTTTGGTAGCCAGAATAACCAGAAAGGGCTAATGGTGTGGCCCGCAACCATCAGGCGATTATGCGGAGTGAGAATCAGGCTGTTCGCCACTTCGTCACCCCGATAAACGAGTACCTTTGACCAGATTATTGGTGAAAGCGAATAATGGATCTTAAATAGTAAGAGGGAGCGTGTTCGCGCCGGCCCAAAGCTTCTGGTGTAACCTGTAATTACGTAAGCTTCTTCCCGGGGATAATCAATAATGGCAGTGGGTTCGTCCTGATCGTTAATCGCAGTGAGGGCTGGCGTCAGTTTTACCGTGCCCAGGAGTTGCCCTTCTTTTTCGCTTAGTTTGATGATGACAATATCTTGAGTTTTTTTACATCCTGTATAGCCTACCACAACATAGTTGCCCTGCCGGTCCTGAACAATGGCTTTTCCCAAATTAAAATTGTCGGGATCGCCGATAATTTTGGTCCAAATATTATTCCCCAGACTGTCAAATTTGGCCACCAGAATGTCGCCCCAGGGATTTTTCGTTTTGGTGACGCCGACAATGACGTAGTTATTGGAACGATCGACAATTATTTTAGCGGCAGCGTCCATTTGCTTGGTACCGTTTACATCAAATGTTTTCGCGTAATCCAGATTACCGTTTTGATAAAAGCGGGTTAATACCAGATTATCGTCGGTGTCCGGATCAAATGAGCGTCCACAGGCGACATAAGCCTCCCACCGATCGACTTTCACACAATGGCCACCATCAAGATACTCCCGCCCAATTACTCGCGACCATAAAATGTGAAAATAGGGAAAACCCTTTACCTGCTTGCCTTTCATCAAGAACATGTCCGCCGCACCAAAACCATAGCTCCAGGTATTACCCGTAATAACAAAGGTTGTGTCCTTCGGCTGGGTTAAGATGCAATTGCCATAATCGCCTTTTTTTCCACCGATTTTATAAATATAATCGGTCGCCGTCACTAACGTTGACCCCAACAGCAAAATGGAGCAAACCAGGATTAATAAGATGAAAGGTGAATGAATTTTTGTTGAGTCCATAATAATGCCTCCTTGAGTTTAGTAAGAGTTTAGTTTAATAAAAAAAATTAAAAACGTCCGCTTGATAAGAATTGCCTGCTTTTTTTCTCGGGTAAAAACCGAAAAGAGAAGAAGCCTCGACTGCTTTTCCCCCTGCTATATAGACAAATTTTTTATTAAGTTATCCCGCATCAGCCTAACCGTCTACAGCAGTAAGATTTTATTTTTATTTGACACCGATGTTTTAAATGGAGAAATTTTTTAATCTCAACTCCTGAATAATTTGGTCTGTCGTTATTATTAATCGATTAAAATCGTTGCTTGTCAATGTCAAATAAGTTATCAAATTCACCGTCTTGAATTATTTAGAATTTACATTTTTGGTGGAGATCGCGCACTGGTTTAGCAGAGGCTTAAAAATTCGTTTTCAATTCAATTCGAGGGACTTCAATAAAGGTTAAGCGATTGACCGGTAGCAGCCTGATTTTTGAAATTGGTTTGAGATACAACCGTTGAGCAGGAGAGGGGGTGAAGTAAAGATGTGGTAAGCATCTGAATCATTTTCAGGATCGAGTAATCATTAATAATTGAGAGAGTACCGTTTCTTTGCGCTGCAAATCATTTAATGATTTGAGATAAATGATGTTACTCCTTTTGAATTTAAAAGTAATTTATGATTCAAATTTGATCAATTATAAAATTCAAAATTTATTCAATCTGACTCTCTAAATATATCAAAGAATTGTTAAAAGTTCAACCCATTTCTCTGCTTTTTATAATCTTTTCCAGGATTCTTTTTAAATGAAATTTTCACTTTTTTTGAACCTGAATAGACTTTGCTCAGTTTTAATTGAATAAATAGTTTGAATCCAGTGACTGAACACTTCTAAAATCACAAACAAATTCAATCTTACCCCTTGAGGAGCTGCAATGAGTCATCTCAACGTGGAAATCAAAGCGTACTATTCTGATTTAGCACGGGCGCAGCAGATTCTCATTCAAAATAATGCCATTTATCAAGGCGCTGTCAACCAGGTAGACACCTATTTTAATTGTTCCAACGGTCGGTTAAAACTCAGAGAAGCCGACGATGAAGTCCGACTCATTCATTATCAACGAGAAGATTACAAGGGACCGAAACAATCGGTAGTTACCTTTTACCAGCCTGTTGACCGGAGCGGATTAAAAGAAATCCTGACGAGGTCGTTGGGCATTCTGGTGGTGGTTTCCAAGCAGCGGGAAGTTTATTGGATTGACAATATTAAATTTCATCTGGATCGAGTCGACCAATTGGGGAATTTTGTAGAAATCGAGGCGATTGATTATGAAGGTACGATTGGTTTCGATACGTTAAATCAGCAATGCGAAACCTATCTTAACGCCCTTAACATTCAGGAAGCACAATTAATTCGTAATTCATATAGTGATCTTTTACTGGCATGCCATTAAAATTCATCAATTAATTTTGGGAGGCACAATGAAGGTCAAATTAATGATTAACGTTTTATGCTTAATTATCTTCGCGGCCATGCTTGGTTTTTTAGCATGCGATTCAGAAGAGCAGGAAGAATTTGAAGTAAAATTAAAAGCGACAATCGAACATGAACCATTAAATGAACATGTGGGGACAATCCCGGTCCAGATTACGCTGCTGGTTAAAACAAATTATACGGTGACCACCGAAATGGTACAACTTTTTTATCGGGAAGTGACTGAAACCGATACGAGCGACTGGACGGTGACCAATATGACCCCGATGCAAGCGGACAACTTCCAGGGGACGATTCCAGCCCAGGAAAAGGGAACCGTCATGCAATATTATTGCCAGGTCTCCACACCCACCGGGGAAGAAATGGCCTTACCAAAGGAAGCGCCCGCCGAAACGTACACGCTCGTATTCAAAGGAGAAGTCCCGCGCTTATTTCAGGTCTTCCATATTTTTCTCTCGTACCTAGCCTTAATTTTAGTCGTGCTTTCAGGATTCTATGCTTATCGAATTGTGGCCAATAATGTTCCGATGACCCATTGTGCCTGGTTTTCATTGCTTGGATTTATTACCTACATTGTTGGTTCGTTGATTCTGGGAATCGTGGTGAATTGGTACACTTTTGGTAAATGGTGGGGTTTTCTGCCAGTGGGGGCTGATCAAACCCATCTTTTTTCATTGTTTTTGTTGGTCTACTGGTTTTTCACCCTTTTAGGTGTTAATGCTATCTTTTTGAGCAAAACCGCCCCAAAAACCTGGTTCGGTGATAAAACCTTTGCCTATTTAACATTGATAAATACAGGCTTTTATATCCTGATCGTTCTTTTTGCTCATTAAGGGGGACGGTACATTTTTAATTTGTTCATTAACTACTTCTGTTCTGATTTTCACACCAGAGTTAAAAATTGGTCCACAAAACTTTATGCAACATTCCAATACCAACGATTCAAGCCTTTCTCAACTTATTTTTGAATAAAGGATTCTGACATGAACAATCCAGATTCCAGAAAAGAACAGATTTTTGATTCGGACTTATTTTCAGATAAAACTGAACTGAACCGGCGGCTGGGATTTACTGAGGCATTTTCGATTGTGATTGGGCGAATTATTGGTTCCGGAATTTTTCGAACACCCGGCCCGATTATGCTACTGGTAGCCTCGGTGAGCATGTTCTACGGCGTTTGGTTATTAGCCGCCGTGGCAACTTTGCTGGGGGCTTTTCTTTATGCTGAGCTGGTGGCCATGATTCCGCGGTCGGGTGGGCCTTATGCCTATCTAAAAGCGGCTTATCCCCCGGTGTGGACATTCTTACGAGGGTGGGCGATGTTTTTTGTTTCTGAGACCGGTGCGATTGCCGCTGTGGCATTAGTTTTTGCGGAATACGGAAATGGCCTGTTTACCATTTTTGCTGGCTATTCTTATTCCAGGGTCGTTGAGGTGATTATGGCGCTGAGCATCGTCTGGTTGATTACAATCATTAATTGTTTTGGAGTCTCGCTGAGTGGCATTCTCCAGAATATTTTTAGTCTGATGAAAATTATTGCCCTGGGTACCGTCATTGGGATTTGTTTTGTGAAAGGTGGGCATTTCACGCATTTTACGGATTCTGTGGCGGACATCCGTTTTAGCTGGTCCTCGCTATTGGCCTTTGGTGCGGCGATGCGCTACGCCTTCTTCGCTTACAGCGGCTGGGAAGGGCCGACCTACATCGCCGAGGAAGTCCGCAATCCCCGGCGCAATCTCCCGCTTTCAATCTTATTGGGGATTTTAGGGGTGATGCTTTTATACCTGGCGGCGAATAGTGCTTATATTTATCAATTGCCGGTTGCCCGCATTCAAACATCAAAATGGGTTGCCGTCGATGCAATGAAAATGGCTATCGGTGCGGCTGGCGGAATTTTTATTTCGATTGCCGTTATGCTGAATACGTTCGGTAACATCACGGCCCAAATTCTCTGTAAAGCGCGTACCTGGTACGCGATGGCCCGTGACGGGTTATTTTTTAAGCCACTGGGCAAGGTAAATCCGAAATATAAGACACCGAATATGGCTCTGCTTGTCCAGGGAATCTGGGCTACTGTTTTACTCACCGCCGCCGGATTTGCCAGTCAGGCTTACGAAATAATAATTGACTTTTTTTCATTTACCTCGGCCATTTTCAACGTCTCGACATTTGTGGCAGTTTGGATTCTCCGACGGAAATATCCCCATCTGCCACGGCCTTATAGGGCCTGGGGTTACCCAGTCACTTTAATCATCGTTCTAGTAATTCAAATCTGGTTTATGATTACCACCCTGATTACCGCCTTTGTCCCGTCGTTATTGGGAATTTTACTGACATGTTCCGGTTTACTGTATTATTATCGACTCTCGCTTAAGCGGTGGTTGAAAACACGCTTTGAATAAAGTGAATCCGTGGTTTGGAATGTCCAGCAGGTGAGATATCTTTTTCAATAAGTTTAACCTGCTGAGTGATATCTGCAGAAAAGGAGCGTCATTATGATTGATAAAATTTTTAATCGAAGAACGGTAGCTCGCCGTGATTTTATTAAACTGGCGACGATGGCCACGCTGGGGGCGAATATCACTGGCTGTAGCCGTCGCGCCCGTAAACCGAATTTGTTATTTTTGTGGACCGATGAACAACGCGCTGATACAATGCAGGCTTACGGTAATCCAAAAATCCACGCCCCTAACTTGAATAAACTGGCTTCCGAAAGTGTTGTTTTCCAAAATGCCTACGTCAGTCAACCCGTTTGTACCCCCTCGCGTTCAACCGTTATGACCGGTCTCTGGCCACATACAAATGGGTGCACTGAAAACAATATTCCCTTGCCCGAAAATATCCCCTGCCTTCCGGAAATTAGTGATGATCCGGATTATCGCACGGGCTATTTTGGAAAATGGCACCTGGGCGATGAAATTTTCGCCCAACACGGTTTCGAAGAATGGAAAAGTATTGAAGATGGGTACGCCCGGTTTTATCGGTCCTACCGCGACCGTGATCAAAAGAGTAGTTATTGGCATTTTTTGAATGAACTGGGCTACCAGCCTGATACTTCGAAAGGAACTTACAGCCGTGGTTTTGCGGCTCGACGTCCCCTGGAGCATTGCAAACCAAAGTTTTTAGAACAATGTGCCCTGGCTTTTCTGCAACGCTACCGGAATGAACCGTTTATGCTTTATATTAATTTCCTGGAGCCACACATGCCTTTTTTCGGACCGTTAGATAATGAACATCAACCGGATGCGATTGATTTGCCAGAAAATTTTAATGCCCCCTTGGATCCGAATGAACC
>Ga0180438_10001828_pt1 | contig 36688 bp, 25 predicted proteins | sample SS_ome_12_FD_132455 | JGI IMG/M metagenome (GOLD analysis project Ga0180438, IMG submission 132455) | Hypersaline lake sediment archaeal communities from the Salton Sea, California, USA - SS_3_D_2 metaG | ecosystem: Environmental > Aquatic > Non-marine Saline and Alkaline > Hypersaline >... | reverse complement strand
GAGAGGGTCGCAACATGGTCAGACATCCCCAGGGCCATGTCTTCTACCGCAAGATGGCGCACGAGTATGCGCCCATTGAGCGGGGGGAAGGTGTGGTTCTCTACGACATCGAGGGCCGCCGTTACCTGGATGCCTCCGGCGGGCCGCTGGTGGTCAACATCGGCCACGGCGTCGCCTCGGTCGCCGAAGCATTGGCCAAGCAGGCAGCCGAGGTAGCCTACGTACACGGGAATCTGTTCACCACGCAGGTCCTGGAAACCTACAGCCAACGGCTGGCTGCCAAAGTGCCATTATCCAATCCCCGATTCTACTACCTCTCCAGCGGCTCGGAGGCGGTGGAGACAGCGCTCAAGTTCGTCAGGCAGGTCCAGGTGGCCCGGGGGGAATCCCATCGGGACCAGATCATCTCGCGGTGGGGTTCCTACCACGGCGCGACGTTGGGCACACTGGCGGTTTCAGGCAAGCCATCCATGCGCGACCTCTACGCGTCCATGTTCCGCGACGGGACTCACATCGAGCCTCCCTATTGCTACCGGTGCCCGTTTGACTCCGTTTATCCGGCGTGCGACCTCGCCTGCGCCCAGAAGCTTGAAACCGCGATCCTGCACCAGGGACCGGAACGGGTGGCGGCATTCATTGCCGAACCCGTGGGCGGGGCGACGCTGGGTGCCATCGTGCCACCGGAGGGGTACTGGCCACTCATACGCGAGATCTGCGACCGGTACGGGGTCATGCTTATCGCCGACGAAGTGCTTACCGGCTTTGGACGCACCGGGCTCTGGTTTGCCATGGAAGGCTTTGGCGTCCAGCCAGATGTAATGGCACTGGCCAAGGGTGCGGCAGGCGGTTATTTTCCGTTGTCTATTACAGGGGTACGCGGTGAGGACGTGCAGACTATCAGGGAGGCGCACGGCGATTTCAACCATGGTGGGACCTTTTCGCACCACGCCGTCGGTGCAGCAGCGGCCCTGGCCACGATGGACTACCTCGAGGCCAATGACCTGGTTGCCCGGGCCGCCAGGCTCGGTGCGCACCTGGGTCGCAAGCTACGTGAATCGCTGGCGGATCTGCCTTGCGTGGGCGACGTGCGAGGTGTGGGCATGATGTGGGCTGTCGAGTTTGTGGCCGACCGCGAAAGCAAAGAACCCTATCCATCTATGGCCCATTTCGCCGACCGTGTATGCGCGCGCTCCATGGAAATGGGCGTATTGTTCTACCCCGGTCACGGCAGTGCAGATGGTGTACGCGGTGACCACCTGATGGTTGCTCCTCCCTACGTCGTGACCCGAGAGCAGATCGACACCATCATGCGGACGCTGCAACAGGCAATTGAGCAGACCAGCGCTACAGCCTGAACCAGTCAGAAGGCTACAGCGCGAATTCGATCACGGCGTCCGCGTTCTGAGTAGGGCGATCCGTATAGATCCTGAGCCGGCGGGCATCCAGGTCGAAAAGGGCAGTGCAGAGAGTCATGAGCCTGTCGGGGGACGTGGCTGTGCGGTAGATGGGATACTGCTCATCCGCCCGGTCACCCAGGATGGACAGAATGTCGCCAGTATCGAGAGACGCCGCTCCCTGCAGAAGGGCATCAGCCCGCTCCACCCGAGTCCGGCTGGAGGCATGCACTACCTGGTCCACGCTGTCCAGCTCCCGATAGTGGTTGGCGTGAAAATAGGGGTTGCGGATCTCGCGCAGGTGATAGGCCTCAGGCGCAACTTCGACGTGCACGATGCGCCGCTCCGGGATCGAGCCGATGGTGTAGCTGAAGCCAGACGCCCTCCCCGGAACCGTCACTCGCTGGACGGCATCATCCAGAGAACGTGATTCCAGCAACGAGCGGGCGACAAAGTGCCGGCCCACCCCCAGCCTGGTCGGCCGTGGTTGGACGTCATCGACAGAGAAGCAGATGCCCTCAGCATTGAAGCCAAAGGCATTGCCGCACAGGAAACCCGGATAGGAAAGGGCCGTAAACGCTGGCTTCCCCACGATCTGGGCGTGGACGATGTACAGATTTCCTCGAAAGGCCGGCGAGGCATCCTCATTGTGGCCGAACAGCGCTACCTCGTCTGTGAGGACGGCACAGTCGGCGCAACCGCGGACCAGCGAGCGCAGATACCCGGCGTACTCCCCTCGCATATTGACCAAGAACAGTTCTTCGAATGGCCGTCCGGCACCTTCCGCAAGTCCTTCAAGCTCGGAGAAGTAGCCTGCATAGTGTTCCCTGTTCAACTGCAATAGGTCCCGGTAGCGAGCCTGGCCTTCCAGGGTGCGATGGTAGGGCAAGACCTGTTCCTGGAGAAAAGTATAGCCGTCCAATGCCCAATGGATCTGTGCGGAACATCGCTCCCCGATGGCCAGACCCACTTGCAAGTGCGAGCCGCGGACCGTAAGCTGTTCGATTGTGCTCATCCCTGGCTGCAATAGAAATGTCCCGCTGCGCCTAGTCCCGCTCAGGGCTTTCCCGGATGTCCAGGATCTCGACTTTTTCCATCCCTTTCAACAAGGACACCAGGTCCCCGGTGGTGACATTCCGCACTTTGAACACAATGTTGGCCTTGAGTGGTTCTGCGGCGGGGTAGGACCCCCCTCCTGCAAGCAATCCGCCCGCACCGGCGATGGCTGTCGCAATCCTGGCCAACTGGCCCTTCTCGTCGGGCACCTGCACTGTCACGCGCACACCAGGCTGCCGCCAACCCATCAGGTTGGACAAGGCACCCAACAGGTCGATGTCGGTGACGATGCCGACCAATTCCCCGTCGCGCATGACTGGTAAACAGCCGATCTTTTTGTCCATCATGATCCGGGCCGCCGACTCAACGGTGACGTTTTCGGTCACCACAATGACCTTTTTGACCATCACGTCGCGGACCTTGATGCGGTCCAGTTGGTAGTTGATCTCCCAGATGGTCAGGCTGGAAAGCTCCGAGGGCAAGGCCCGGTTCAGAGCATCCCGCGTGATCAGGCCCACCAGCCCTTTCCCCTCGCGGACCACCGGCAGGTGGCGAATATTATCCTCTTTCATAAGCCGTTGCGCCTGGGTCACAGGCATGTCGGGTCCGATGGTGACCGGATGCGGTGTCATGATTTCCTTCACAAGCATATTCTTCCTCCCAACAAAAAGAGAATTCGTAGCTCCCTCTTGAGCAGTCGCTCAGATCTGCCACCCGGTAAGCGCGGGCAGCTCACACCCAGAAAGCTTTTTTCAAGTCGTCGAACTCTTCAACCGGGCCTTCGAAGCGGTTGCGGCCCAACTCCAAAACGTACACATAGTCAGCGATTTTGAGAGCCTGGCGGATCTCTTGGTCCACCAGGACGATGGTCATACCCTCCTCATCTCGGAGACGGGTCAGCATCTCGTAGACTTCTTCCGACAGCAGCTTGGCCAACCCGGCGGTTGGCTCGTCCACCAGGATCACTTTCGGGTCGGTCATCAACGTCCGCCCCACCTCCACCATGCGCTGCATACCACCAGAGAGCTCGCCAGCCTTGGATTTGCGGCGCTCCTTGATCGCTGGGAACCGTCCATAGTTCTCCTCCAGCTTGCGGCGGATGCGTGCTTTGTCTTTCCTGAATGTCCAGGCGCCCAGCTCCAGGTTCTCCTCGACTGTCATCCAATGAAAAATGCCCGGTTGCTGGGGAATGTAGGAAATGCCCATGTCAATCCGCCTGTGAGTGGGGATTCCAATCAGGCTTTGCCCCTCAAGAAGTACCTCGCCAGCGTTGGGCTTCAGAAAGCCATAGATCGCCTTGAGAAGCGTGGATTTGCCCACACCGTTCGCACCAAGGACGGTGGTGATCTTGGCGTTCTGGGCCGTGATCGACACACCTTGCAGGATGTTGAGATCCTTGTAGTAACCAACAAACAGGTCCTTTATCTCAAGCATCTATCTCCTCCCATCCCACTTCATACCCCGGTGGAATGACCACGGACCCTTCTTCCTCTTCCTCCTCCTCGCCGAGGTAGGCTTCGATGACGACTGGGTCTCGCTTCACCTGATTCGGATCACCGTCGGCGATCAGTTCGCCAAAGTTCAATACCAAGAGGCGTTTGCTGAGGGTAAAGATCGATTCCATGTCGTGGCTGATGATGATGAATGCCTTGCCCTGGCCATGCACGACCTCAATGTACTCGTAGATCGTTTCCATCAGCTTGGGGTGCACGCCGGCAAAGGGCTCATCCAGGATGATAATGTCGGGATCCAGCATCAGCAGGCGACCCAACTCGAGCAATTTCTGTTGCCCACCCGAGAGGCTCCGAGCATACTCGCGAGCCAGGTGTTCCATGGTCAAGAACTCGAGCACCTCCATAGCTTTACGGTGGAAATCCCGCTTCCGGGCCGTAGCATGGAGGGCCATGGCCGGTACGAGCATGTTCTCCAATACTGTCATGCGCCGAAACGCGCGCGTCACCTGAAAGGTGCGGCCCAAACCGCGGCGGGCAATCTCGTAGGGTGGTAGACCATCGATCCGCTGGCCTTTGAACCACACCTGGCCGCCGGTGGGCTTGTAGACGCCATCCAGCACGTTCGTCAGCGTCGTCTTGCCAGCGCCATTGGGCCCGATCAACCCGATCAGTTCATTTCCCTGGATCTTGAAACTGACCCCGTTGAGAGCCTGGATCCCTCCGAAGCTCTTGTATACATCGCGCACCTCGAGTTCGATCATGATTCACCCTCCGTCGCCGTCGGACTGGATGCCTGCTCCCGCTTGGCCACAGTATCCTTCCGGCCTGGCCGTACAAACAGACGGTCAATGATGGGGTAGACCAGACCATTCTGGGCAAAGCGCAGGGTGAACATCAGCAGCAGCCCGAAAGCCGCATACCGCCAGGCACCAAGTTCGATCTGGACGCCAAAGATGTTGATCTCTCGCAGCACCTCCAGGCCGATGCGTGTCAAAAAGGCCCCGATGGCCGCACCCAATAGGCTTTCGATCCCACCGATGACGGCCATAGCGATGACCAGCGACATTTGTAGGATCTCCATGGTGTTCGGGGTGACGATACCAACGACATGGTAAAAGACCGCCCCAGCCAAACCGGCGATCAGGCTCGTGACTACAAAAATCAGCACCTTGTAGCGCACCACGTTCACGCCCATGGCGGAAGCCGCCTCCTGGTCTTCACGCAAAGAGCGCAGAAAAAGCCCAATGCGGGAGCCAACCAGCCAGTACATCAGCGCCATGGCTCCCAACAGCAGGGCCAACATAACATAGTACTCCTCTATACCCTGGACTGCCTCCCACAGTTTGCTGAGCTGCAGTCCATTGCTGCCCTCGGTGAACTGGAACTCGGTAAGGAGCGCGATGCGAAAGAGCTCAGAGAAGGCGATCGTGAACAGAGCCAGGTACGCGGCTTTGAGCCGCAGACAGAGAAGTCCAATGATCAGCCCAATAAAGCCTGCCAGTAGCGTGCCGAGGATGATACCCATCAGTGGCGTTATGCCCAGGTCGCGACCCAGCAGACCGGCCGTGTATGCGCCGATGCCGGCAAAAGCCATGTGGGCGAACGAAAACTGTCCGGCGATGCCAGCCAGAAGCGTCCAGCTAGAAGCCATGATGGCGTAGAAAAAAGCACCAGTCGCGACGGCCATCTGGTAGGGAGAGTTTCTGAGATAGAGAGGGGCGGTCACTAGCAGCGCTACCAGCACCACGGCGGCGATCGAACGGCTATCAATGCGCAACGTGCTTCTGATCGCTTTCATGATGGCTCCCTCCCGAACAGGCCGGTGGGACGCACGAGCAGCACGATGGCAAAGATAAGGAGCCCAAAGGCCGTCCTGTAGGCCGCGCCCTTGCTCGGATCGGGATAGCATCCTGCCCCGAGCGCCTCTACCAAGCCGATCACTAGTCCTCCCAAGAATGCACCAGGGACGGATCCCAGGCCACCCAGGACGATAATCACGTAGGAACGGGTGGAAGCCGCCATGCCAACCCAAGGTACCCAGGTAAACACCGGGATCAACGCCGCCCCCGACATCCCGGCCAGCATACAACCGATGCCAAAGGCTAGTGTATTCATCCGCAACGGGTTGATGCCCGTCACGGCCGCCGCTTGCTTGTCCATGCTCACGGCCCGCAGGGCCTTGCCCGTCCACGTGCGGTTAAGGAGATACACCAACAGGCCGATCAGGAGGAACCCGACCGCTGCTGCAATCAGCCGGTTGGGGATCATGATCAAAGGCCCAAGGTGCAAGCTCCCTGCCTGCAAGTAGGTATCGGTCTTCTGAGAGAAAGGGCCGACGACGGCCAGCACCGTGTACTGCAAAAAGAATCCGAGGCCGAAGGTGATCAGGATCGCATACTCGCCAGGCCGCTCGACGCGGCCCAGGTGCATCGGCCTGAGAAACGAACGCTCGAAGGCAATGCCGACGAGCATGGTCACCAAGCCTGCCACCGGCACGCCGACGATAGGATTCAGCGTTATGCCCAAACTCTCCGCAAAGAACAACAGCAGATAGTAGGACACATAGCCACCCAGCATATAGAACTGGCCATGGGCAAAGCTGATGATCCCCTGCACGGAATAGATCAGCGTCAATCCCACGGCCATCAGAGCATAGATGGAGCCAATGACCAAGCCGTTCACGGCCTGGTTGGCGACATAGGTCGCATTTGTGACGCACAGGTTGTCAGGCTGGATCTGCTTGAAGAGAATGTACAATTCCACTGCTGCCAGCCCGCCCAATCCCCAGCCCCAGTACCACTTTTCGAGTTCGGGAGTCCAGATCCAGAGTGGGACCACGACCAGTGGTCCCAAAGTTAGGCCACCCAACCCCCCGATGAGCCTGGCCTGCGTGTCATCCAGTCCCTTTCTCCGGTAGACACGCGGCAGTTGCCAGGCGCCAATGGCCGCCCATACCGGCCCTGCCAGCACCAGCCATAGGATAAAAACCGTCATCAGGTTTTGACCTCCTTTGGTCTAGACAAGTAGACAAGTAGGGGCGCATTGCATGCAGTGCGCCCCTACTGTTCTTGAACGCGCTGAGATCGCTACGGCGTGGTCCCAGGCACGATATAGGTCGTACCGTGGGTCTGGTACACCTCCGGCCAGATCACGGCCGCATCTTTCCAGTCTTGGTTGGGCTCAAAGTACTGGATCAGGAGTACGGCAGGGTCGGGCCACTGGTGCCACATGTAGGCCGGCACACTGCCGTCGTCGGGAAGCGGATTGTCGCTGGTGTACTGGAACCAGTAGCGACCCTGGGCCAATTCGATATCGGTGGCCTCCAAGGCAGCGATGAGTGCCCCGGACTCGGTGGTGCCCGCGCGCTCGATGGCGTCGGCCAGGATCCACATGCTATCGTAGGCCTCCAGGGCATAGCTGGGCGGGTCACTGTCGAACTGGGCGCGATAGGCGTCGGCCACGCGTTCGGTGATGTCGTTGTAGAGGCTGGGTGGCAACCCGACCAAGGAGAAGACAAAGTAGGTCCCATTGGGCACGCTCTCCCAGAACTCGGGTTGGATGGCCACCTGGTTGGCCGTGCCGATGGTCTCCTCCGTCGGAGCGAGGCCCAGCTCAGTCATCTGCTGTTCCAGATTGTAGCTCGACTCGCCGGTCACCGCCACGCGGATGGCATCTGGTAGCGGGTCCATGGCCTGGATGCGGGTCAGGATGGGCAAATAGTCCTCGGTGCCTAGCTCGACATAGAAGACGCGATCATCGCCAATCGAGATGCCAGCCTCCTCCATGAAGGCCATGTCGCTTTCAGCCTGGCCGATGCCATAGTCGGTGTTCTCGGCGATGATGACCGGGTTCTCCACCCCCACGGCCGCGTACCAGTCAGCCATGGCGCGGGAGTTCATGGACGAAGCGGGCGCGATGCGGAACACTTCGAGATATCCGGAGGCGGTGATGTCGTCGGACCAGGTCTCGGAGAAGAGGCAGGGGATGCCATACTCGTGGCACACCTCCAGCTCCACCATGCCAACGGCACTGTGATACTCACCGGTGATGGCCACGACGTTGTTCTCCGTGATCAGCCGTTCAACGACAGCGCCGCCGCGCTCGGGCAGGCCCTCAGTGTCGGCAAAGATCAACTCGATCGGCTTGCCCAACACACCACCGGCTTCGTTGATATCCTGCACCGCCAGGTTCATGGCGAACTGCATGGCGATGCCACCCACTACGGTGCCCGGCGCCGACAGCGGCCCTACACCACCGACGCGGATCGTATCACCTTCCACCGGTTCCACCGGTGGAGCCACGGCAGCCGGCGCTTTCTCTTCATACTCGATATAGGTCGTACCGTGCGTTTGGTAGACCTCCGGCCAGATCACGGCTGCCTCTTTCCAGTCCTGCCCAGGCTCAAAGTACTGGAGCAGGAGGACGGCTGGGTCCGGCCACTGGTGCCACATATAGTCCGACACAGTGCCATCGTCAGGGATGGGGTTCTTGCTGGTGTACTCAAAGTAGTAGCGGCCCTGGGCCAGGTTGATATCGGTGTCCTCCAGGGCATCAATGAGCGCCACAGACTCGGTGGTGCCCGCCCGCTCGATGGCGTCGGCCAGGATCCACACGCTGTCGTAGGCCTCGAGGGCATAGCTGGGTGGATCCGAATCAAACTGAGCCTTGTAGGCCTCGGCCACGTGCTCGGTAGTCTCGTTGTAGAGGCTGGGCGGCAGGCCGACCAGGGAGAAGACATAGTAGGTCCCGTTGGGTACACTCTCCCAGAACTCGGGCTGGATGGCCACCTGGTTGGCCGTGCCGATAGTGTCTGCCGATGGGGCGACGCCCAATTCGGCCATCTGCTGTTCGAGGTTGTAGCTGGACTCGCCGGTGACGGCTACGCGGATGGCGTCCGGAACGGGGTCCATGGCCTGAATGCGGGTCAGGATGGGCAGATAATCCTCGGTGCCCAGCTCGACAAAGAACACTTCTTGCGAGTTGATACCCAGCTCCTCATAGAACTTGAGGTCGTTCTCGTTCTGGCCGATGCCATAGTCGGTATTCTCGACGATGCTAACCACATTCTCGACACCGACAGCCGCAAACCATTCGGCCGTGGCCCGGGAGTTCATGGACGAAGCGGGCGCGATGCGGAATACCTCGGGGTAGCCAGACGCGGTGATCGCATCCGACCAGGTCTCGGAGAAGAGGCAGGGGATGCCATACTCGTGGCATACCTCCAGCTCCACCAGGCCGACAGCACTGTGATACTCGCCGGTGATGGCTACGGCGCCGTTCTCGGTGATCAACCGCTCGACAGCAGCTCCACCGCGCTCCGGTAGGCCTTCGGTATCGGCAAAGATAAGCTCAAGGGGCTTGCCCAACACGCCGCCCTGCTCGTTGATGTCCTTGACGGCCAGGTTCATAGCGAACTGCATGGCAATGCCGCCCACCACGCTGCCCGGCGCCGACAGCGGTCCTACACCGCCGATGCGGATTGACTCACCTTCAGGCCTTGCAGCCTCAACCGGGACTTCTACCTCTACGGTCTCAACCACCGTCTTTTCCACTTCCACGGTCTGGATGATCGTTTCAGGCTCCGGTGTAGGTCCACAGGCTGCAAGCAGCGAGACCATCACCAATACTGCCAAAAAACTGGAAAGGGTTTTACGCGACATTTTTTTCTCTCCTCCCTTCGGAATAGGTCGTATAGTTGGATTGGGAACGCTCTTTTGGTTCGGAACCTCCTTTCTTTCAGCTTGAGCTGGAGAACCGGATCAGGGTGCAGGCTCTCCGCCTCGGCTCCTTATCACCAGCTAGTTTCTGGTGCGAAATCGCTCCCGGGCCCGTCCTCGGAGCCGGATCCGCTCTCGGGGGTACGGTGCCCGTTCGGAAACGGGGGATTATGTGGGTTTCGTACCGAGTACTAGCTAGTAATAGTACCATATACTGGCATAGTCCGCCGGATCTTCCCCCAATCGCTCCAGGTCTTGCAGGTACTTGTGGATCGAATTGTCCAGGTAGAGCCAGGGCTTCATGGGTGTAATGCCTTTCTCCCACGGATGCCAGAGATAGACCCGTTGGCCATCGGGGCGGATGGCGATCAGCTCCCGCTCCTGCGAGGCACGGACGTGGTTCTTTCCCAGGCGCGGGACGTTGAACACCGGCTCGTCCGTGCGGAAAGCACCAGGGAGCAGCCGGGCCTCTTCTTTCCGCTCCTGCAGAACACGTGCCAGCGGGATCGTGTAATCGCTGGTCTCTTCTTTCCCCTTGGGATAGAAGGTGTAGTAGGGATCTACCCCGACCTTTTTCATGGCGATTCGATTGGCGACTGTCTGGAAACGCCGGCTGGTATGGAGGGTGAGTACCTGTTGGTTATAGATGTACAGACCCTGGCAGCGGAGTCGATGGACTGCAGCAGCCATCTCGGGAGTCACCTCGGCAGCACTCTCAATGTGGGTCACGACCCCGACATTCCGCCGTCCGGGTTCGATGTAACGGCCCAATAGTCCCGCCAACTGATCGGTGATACGCATCGGCATGGTGACCGGCGCCCGCGTACCCCAACGGATGTTGACGATGTGGTCCATGGCAGCCAATCGATCCATCATGTATTCGATACGCCTGTCGCTGAGGAAAAAGGGGTCTCCACCGGTGATCAACACACCCCGCAGGTGTGAATGATCGGCGAACCAATCCAGGGCGGCATCCAGCTTTTCCCTTGGCGGCAAAGCCCCGGCCTCCATTGGCCCGGTGATCTCCCAGTTGCGTTGGCAGTAGACACAGATCTGCGGGCAAGTGTCGTATCCTTTGAGAATGGCGACAGAAGCATAGCGACGGGTAACGAGGCTGATGGGTGAAGTGTCGTGTTCGCCCATAAAGTCAAAGTAGTATTCACGGTCGTCCCGGTGCTCGATCATCCGCCTCACGCAGTGCATGGGCGGAATCACCTGGGCCCGCACCTGGGCATCGTGCCGTCGGTCAGTCGAGTCAAAGTCAAAGAGGGATAGGTAATAGGGCGTGATGCCAAAGGGGATATCGTGCTCGACGCACAGCCGGATGGCCTTCTTTTCCTTCTCTGTCATGGGTATCAACTGTTCCAGGGCGGGTAGGGCTTCAGCGCCCTTGAACAGATGGCCCAACTGCCAGGCATAGTTGTCCCAGTGACCAGGCGTGGCATCAAAGAAATCGACGATCGTCTGTTTATTCTCTTCCCGTTTGGCGATCAGCTCCGGATCCAGCCCGGATGGGTAGCGATCAACGAATGCCCAGGCTCGTTCGGCCAACTGATCCAAAAAGTCGGAACGGGCCACGCCAGCAGCACGCCCTTTCATCCCTTCAAAATCCACGGCCGAGATCCCCTCTTCGGCCAGGCTCGGACCGAGCCAACCCTCTGCGATCCCTGACCGTCCCTGTATACCCCGGAAAAGGTGTACGAATTCGAGTACAAAGCCGTCATCCAACCTCTGACCGCTCGGGGCATCGTTGCGGACGAGTTGCCAGAGCTGCTCCAGGGTGCTGAAACCCGCCAAGGACTCGCTTCTGGGCGCGATGATGTTCTTGAACACACGGATGCCTGTTCGAGCAGTTGCATGCTCCAGGGGATGTAGCGTACCCTTTCGCGCATACAGTTCCTTCTCACGCTCATAGAGGTGCGTGTACAGCCTCTCGCGTGCCTGGTCTGCGGTGAGGCTCTCTCGCAGAAGGTGATAGATCTGGGGAGCAGCACGTCTCAGCTTGTCGACAAGCTCTGATTCTGACCTTCTATCGGAAGGGACTGGTGGGACAGACAGTCGCGTAGATGGATGGCGACTGGGTCCCTTATGACCAGATTCCGTTCGTAACATACCGGTTTTCCTCTCTACTATGAGCAAATGGCTTTATCGGGGGGACTCCTGATCCAGCCCGATATGGCCCATTTGATAAGAAATCCTGTCTGCAATCTGTTTGGTCGCGATTCCCAACTCGATCAGGCGCTCTCGTGGCAGACGAAAGGAGGGCCCAGACACACTGATAGCAGCTTGCACCTGGCTCTCGAGGTTGAAGATAGGGGCTGCCACGGCACTGAGTCCTTCTTCCAGCTCTTCCTCAGCAATAGCATAACCCTCCTGGCGGATCTGCGCCAACTGCTGCCCCAGCACAGCAGGGTCGGTCGTCGTTCGCCCGGTAGAGCGTTCGAGCCCTCGGGCCAGGATCTCGTTCAGCCGTTCCTCCGACATGTAGGCCAGCATCACTTTTCCCCCAGAGACAGCATGCGGGGGCATTTCCCGCCCGATCCAGCCCACATTGCGCACCCTGCGCGGACTGGTGATGCCATCAATGTTGATGATCTTGTCGTCTTCGGTCAGGATGGATAGATTGACAGTTTCCTTTGAGGATTCCGCCAGCTCCCGTAGGTAAGAGCGTGCTATGCGAGGCAGATCGAGATGCTGCAAAGCCAATCCTGCCAGACGTACCAGGCCAAAGCCGAGATGATACTTGGCTGACTGTGAATCCCGCTCGATCAAACCACCTTGCTGCAGAGCACTCAGCAGTCGATATACGGTGCTCTTGTCAAGGTCTGTCAGTTGGCTGAGATCCGTCACACCCAGGTCCAGCCTTGTCGCATCAAACGCCTGGAGGATCGCTATCGCCCTGGAGATGGTACGGGTGGCAGGGCCTTGTTCACGCTGTTCTGACATCCTGTTCTTTCCGCATCGACGCTCGATGCATGGCAGGAACCCAACCTGCTGTTTCATTCAATGAAATGTGTTTTGACTCATGAAATAATACCACATCTGGTTCTTCTTGTCAAGCACGAGTGTCCATGCAGCACGCTTTGTGCATGGACTTGCACGAGTTACCAATCGATGGTACACTCCCCGTGATTTCTGCCTGACTCCTGATACTGGGAGAGTTGAACAGTGACCGAACGATTCAAACCTTTTCGTTTCTCGCGAGCTGGCATTCGGGGCTTGAAGGTCTCCGCCACCCTTTCCATGAACGAGCAGGTGCGCGAGATGTGGGAGACCGGCCGAGACGTCTATCACCTCGGATTTGGCGAATCTCGGTTTCCGGTCCACCCCAAGTTGGCCGAAGCGCTCAGGAAGAATGTGCACCAGCGCAGCTACCTCCCTGCCCTGGGCATCCGGGAACTGCGGGAGGCCATTGCGCAGTTCTACCAGCGCAAATTCCAGATGGCCGTTTCGCCCAACCAGGTGGTAGTCGGCCCTGGCAGCAAGGCGCTTCTTTACGCACTGGTCATGGCCCTGGGTGAGGAAGTTATCCTGCCGTATCCCTCCTGGGTCAGCTACGCGCCACAAGCACACATACTCGGCAAGCCGGTTCTCTGGGTGCCGATGAGCCCGGAACATGGTTATAGCCTCGACATAGAAGTCCTCCGGCAAAGAATGGAGGAGGACAAGGAGGAATGGGGCAACCCCGAGCTACTGATCGTCAACAGCCCGCACAACCCCACTGGCACAATGATGCCACCCCAGAAAGTGCAGGCGTTGGCTGACTATGCCCGGGCGGAACAGCTTATGGTTCTGAGCGACGAAATCTACGCGTTGATCGCCCACGGCCATATCCCCCACGAATCGGTCGCCCAACACTACCCGGAAGGGACCGTCGTGCTCGGTGGGCTGAGCAAGCACCTGTCGCTTGGAGGGTGGCGGCTGGGCGTAGCCATCCTGCCGGCAGGCCGCACCGGTGAAGCCTTGCGAAAGGCCCTGCAGAACATCGCCAGCAGCATTTGGTCGAGCGCCACAGCACCCGTGCAATACGCTGCCCTGGTCGCCTACGGGGGGGATCCAGACATAGAGGAATACGTGGACCTGTGCAGGCGCATGCATGCCATTCGCACTCGGTACCTCTATGACAAGCTCGTCGACGCGGGCATCCCCTGCGTTGAGCCAAGCGGCGCATTCTACCTCTTCCCGAGCTTTAGCCAGTGGCGGGTGCCCCTGGCAGGGTGTGGGGTCCAAACTTCTGACGAGCTGTCGATGTATCTGCTTGAGAAATACGAATTGGCTACACTACCGGGCTCGGCCTTTGGCAGCCCACCCCAGGACCTATCGCTGCGCCTCTCCTCCAGCTACGTGGATGCTGGCACCGACGAGAAAGCCGCCCACCTGGTTGAGATATTCCAGGCAGAGCCAGACCCTGAGCGGTTCATTGAACAGCATCACCCCCGCCTACGCGAAGCGGCTGCCCGCCTCGCCGAGTTTGCGGCCGACCTCGAGAAAGGTCAGAAACGGGAGTTGAAGGTCCTCGTTCCCAGAGCCCCGGCCGAAGCACCCAAGCCCCCTAACCAGAAAAACGCCATGTTTGAATAGACCCACCGTACCGGTCACAAACAATGGCACCAGAAGGAGCGAACATGGAAGACGTAGTCATTGTGGATGCAGTCAGATCGCCCATCGGTCGGCACAGCGGTGCCTTGTCGAGTGTGCGGCCTGATGACCTGTTGGCGGAGATACTTAAGGCATTGATGACACGCACCGGGGTGGATCCGGCGCAGGTCGAGGATGTATACTCTGGCTGCGGAAACCAGGCGGGGGAGGACAACCGTGACGTAGCACGGATGTCGGCCCTGCTGGCGGGATTCCCCATGGAAGTCAGTGGTGTCACCGTCAACCGTAATTGTGCCTCTGGCTTGGAGGCAGTGAACTTGGCCGCAAAGTCGATCGCTGTAGGTGAGGCCGACGTCTTTATCGGCGCAGGCGTGGAGAGTATGAGCCGCGCACCCTGGTCCATGCCCAAACCGGAACGTCCCCAGCCGGTGGGACACCCCCAAATGTGGGATACTACCGTCGGCTGGCGGTACAACAATCCCCAGCTTGACGCCCTCTATCCTATCATCAGTTTGGGTGAAACTGCCGAGAACATCGCTGAGGAGATGGGCATCACCCGCGAGGAACAGGATGCCTTCGCCCTGGAGAGCCACCGCCGGGCAATTGATGCCATCAATGCTGGCAAGTTCAGGGACGAGATTGTGCCCATCGAGGTGCCCCAACGCAAGGGCCCTCCCCGGATTGCGGACACCGACGAACACCCCCGCTACAAGGTCACAGATGGCAAATATGTGCTCGATACGAGCCTGGAGCTGCTGGCCCGCCTCAGACCTGCCTTCCGCCCTGGCGGCACAGTGACAGCTGGAAACGCCAGCGGTATCAACGATGGAGCAGCAGCCGCGTTGCTGATGAGTGCCGACAAAGCCAGGGAACTCGGGGTGAAACCAATGGCCCGTTGGGTGGGTTCGGCCGTGGCAGGCGTGGACCCTGGCGTGATGGGCTACGGCCCCGTGCCTGCCACCCAGAAGGTACTCAAGCGGCTGGGGCTGACCCTGGACGACATCGCTCTCATCGAACTGAACGAAGCCTTTGCCGCACAAGCCCTGGGGGTGATGCGCCGCCTGGGCATGGATCACCAGATTACCAACGTGAACGGCGGGGCCATCGCCCTGGGCCATCCCACAGGCTGCTCTGGTGCACGTATCCTGACCACGCTGCTGCACGAAATGAAGCGCCGCGCGCCCCATGAGAAACGACCCTACTATGGCTTGGCAACCCTGTGCGTAGGCGTGGGCATGGGCGTGTCCACTGTCGTAGAGTGGATCGACTAGGAATGGAAAAGTCCCAGATTCGGGAGCCAGCCATCGGAGGTTCAATTATGAATAGCCCACGACGTCCATTGACCGGGATCCGCGTGATCGGCCTGGAACAATACATGAGCGCCCCCTACTGTACCATGCTGCTTGCCGACGCTGGCGCCGAAGTCATCAAGGTCGAGATGCCGGGACGCGGCGATCCCCGCCGGTCCATCCCCCCCTACGCGACTGACGAAGAAGGGCGCCGCGTGGCCGGCGGGTTCATCGGCTACAACCGCAACAAGAAAAGCCTGGCCCTGAACCTGCGCCACGAGACAGGCCAGCAGATCCTGAAAGACCTGGTTCAGGTCTCTGATGTGGTGGTGGAAAACCTGCGCCCCGGCGCGATGGACAAGATAGGGCTGGGATACGAGCAATTGAAGGCGCTGAACCCACGACTGGTGTACGCGGCCATCTCGGGCTTTGGCCGGCTAGAAGGCTACACGGGTCCCTACAGCCAACGGCCTGCGTTCGACATCGTGGCCGAAGCGATGAGTGGGATGATGAATCTTGTCGGTTTCGCCGACAAGCCACCATCGTGGACCATCTACGGCCTGGCCGATGTCTATTCCGGAATGGTCACGGCCTATGGGGTGATGCTGGCACTGTTCATGCGAGAGCAGACCGGCGAGGGCCAGTTTGTGGACAGCGCCATGCTCGACAACATGCTCGCTCTCAACGAGCGTATGGCGGTCATCTATTCTTTCACTGGCCGGTCGCCGGAGCGCGGCCAACTGCGGCACATTGCACCCCGAGGGGCATTCCGCTGCCTGGACGGCTACCTGGCCCTCAACGTCCCAGACGACATCCAGTGGGGTCGACTGTGCGAAGCCATGGGACGCGAGGACCTGAAAAAAGATCCCCGCACGGCAGACGGTACCGCCCGGGGTGCCCACATGGACGTGATCCGGCCCATCATCGAGACTTGGCTGTCGGACAAGACACGTGCCCAGGCGGTAGAACTGCTCGAGGGACACGGGGTGCCCTCAGGACCGGTCTATACCGCAGAGGATATCTTTGACGATCCTCACATCGCCGCTCGCCAGATGCTGATCACCGTGGATGATCCAGTTGCCGGCCCGCGCAAGTATGCACGCAGTCCCCTGCACCTCTCGGCTGCCCCAGAGATCCCCACCGAGCTTGCCCCACAGCTTGGCGAGCACACCCGCACCATCCTACGGGATCTGTTGCAATACAGCGAGAGCCAGGTCGAAAGACTACAAGCACAGGATGTGGTGGAGATTTGGAGCGAGTGATAGACCGGACAGGCTCATCCAGCCCCTTGGCGCGGGGCTGCGCGCCCAAGACGTCGTATCACTCAGCATGCGCCCCTACCCCAGTTTTTCGGAGGAGAAACCGATGATCCAGAGCACATTGGCACTTCCCCAGTTCAAGATGCTGAGCCAGGAACAATGCGAACTGGTCCACCGTGCCTCGCTCGAGATCCTGCGACGCACCGGCGTGCGCGTCTACCATGACGGCGCCCTGGATCTGCTAGGCCAGACCGACGCGGTCATCACTGACGAGGAACGCCCAGCCGGAGGCTCACGGCAGGCCCTGGTGCGCCTCCCCCCGGCCTTGGTCGAGTGGGCACTGGGGCAGGCCCCTTCACGGGTGCCTCTTTGTGGGCGAGGGAGCGACCAGGTCGCTGCCCCATTGGAGGGGCGCGAGGTGAACTTTGGCCCCGGTTCTGATTGCCCCAACTACCTGGATCCGCGCTCTGGCGAGCACCGCCCCTTTACCACCGCCGATGTCATCGACTGCATCCACGTGGTCGACGCCTTGCCCGAGATGAACTTTTGCATGTCGATGGGAATTCCCTCCGACCTGGGCACGGCGAACGCCTACCGCCAGCAGTTCGCCCTGATGCTGGAGCATGCGACCAAGCCGATCGTGTTCGTCTGTGACGATCGACCAGACTGCGAGGCCATCGCCGCCATGGCTGCAGCGGCCGCCGGGGATATGGAGTCATTGCGCCTCAATCCCACCCTGCTCCTCTACTCGGAACCCTCGACGCCACTCAAACACACCCAGACTGCCACAAGCAAGCTGCTCTACATGGCAGAGAAGGCCCTGCCCATCGTACACTCCCCTGCACCGATGATGGGCGGCACCGCGCCGATGACCCTGGCCGGCGGGCTGGCGTTGGGCAACGCCGAGGTGCTCTCCAGCCTGGTGATGCACCAACTCAGACGCCCCGGAGCACCCTTTGTCTACGGCAGCGGTCTGCACCACATGGATATGAGGACCACCATCAGCGTCTATGGCGCCCCCGAATTCCAACTGGCCCGCGTTGCCGTAGCAGAGATGGGCCGCTTCTACGGACTGCCTACCTGGGGTTACGCCGGACACTCTGATAGCTGCACCATGGACGAGCAGGCTGCAGCCGACGCAGCCTTTTCGGTGCTGGTAGCGCTGCTGGCGGGCCACAACCTGGTCCACGACGTTGGCTATTTGGAGGCAGGCCTGACCACCTCGCCCGAGATGATCGTATTTACGGCCGAGATGATCTCGATGATGCGGCGCTTTGTGGAGGGCATGAGCCTGGATGCCGAGTCGCTCGCCCTGGAGGTGTTGCACAAGGTCGGGCCAGGCGGCGATTTCTTGACGGCCGATCACACTTTGCGCCACTTTCGCGAGTTCTGGCAGCCGACCCTGTTCGACCGGCGCCGCATTGAGCGGTGGGCCGCCGCGGGCAGTCCGCGGCTGGGCAAGCGCTTGCGGGAGAGGACCTTGGCCATCATCCAGACACACAAACCAACCCCCTTGCCCGATGGCGTCCGGGAAGAGATCCGGTACATTTTGAGAGAAGGGTAGCCACGCGTTCGCCAGGGTCTCCCGACCAAAGATGAAGCTAGGCGCAGCCGGAGACCTTTGCCCCTCGAGAGGAAAAGCCATGGATGGAAACGAGGCTGTTGCACGCTTTATCGGGGAGATCACCTGGGAGGCGCTGCTCCCGGATGTGCAGCGCAAGGCCCGCATGGCCATGCTCGACACCCTGGGGGCCACCCTCGCTGGCACGCTGACGCCCGTCAGCCGCATCACCGCCGAGTACGCCGTACAAACGTGGCCAGGCGATGCGGCGACGATCCTGCTCCACCGCAAGCGGGCCTCGGCTATCGGTGCGGCCTTTAGCAACGGCTACGCGGCCAACGGCGTGGACATCGACGACTGCGCCCTGTACACCAAGGGCCACCCCGGCGCGCAGCTCTTTCCAGCGGCACTGGCCTTGGCCGAGTCGCAGGGGCTGGGGGGTGCGGCGATGCTGACGGGCATGGTCGTCGGCTACGAGGTAGCCCACCGCGCCGCGCGCATCTGGCACGCCAGCCACGACATTTACCAGGCCTGCGGCTCGTGGGGTTCGGTGGCCTGCGCGGCCGTGGCCGCCCACCTGCTGCAGCTCTCTCCCGAGCAGACCCGGCACGCCCTCGGCATCGCCGACTATCACGCGCCCAACCTGCCCATGATGCGCGACATCGACCACCCGGCAATGGTCAAGCACGGCATCGGCTGGGGCACCATGACGGGCATCATCGCTGCCCAGTTGGCCGCGAGGGGGTTCACTGGCATCCCCAGCCTATTCGGCTACGAGGCGTACAGCGACTGGATCGCCGGCATGGGGCAGCGCTATATCATGGTTGATGGCCTGGCCTGGAAAGAGTACGCCTGCTGCGCCTGGGACCACGCGGCGATGAGAGCAGCCACACAATTGGTCGAGGCCCACGGGATACAGGTCGAGGAGATTGCCCGCGTACACGTAGAAGCGCCCCACACTACGGTGCGGCTGGGCACAGAGCTGCCCACCACGACCGAAGAGGCCCAGTTCAACCTCGCCTGGCCCTTGGCCGCCCTGCTGGTGGAGGGTGAGGTCGGCCCAGCCCAGGTGCTGGAGCACCGCTTCGACGATCCGGCGATTCACGGGCTCGCAGAAAAGATCGAGGTGGTCGAAACCGACGAGGTGAACGCCCTCTATCGCCTGATGGAGCAGGGCGACCCGTTGGGCCGATACGCCGCGCGGGTCACCATTACGCGGAAGGATGGGCTCGTTTACAGATCGGAATTGGTTGAAGGCAACATCAACTACCCCCAAGGGGACTGGGATGAGCAGAGGCTGGAGGAAAAGTTCCGGTGGCTGGCCGGACAGGTGCTGGACGGAGCCCGCATCGACGAGTTGGTAGAGATGACGCGGCACTTTGACCAGGTACAGGATGTACACGAGTTGACCCGGCTGATTGAGTAGGCTGCCGCCCCTGGCAGGAAGGAACCGGGGGGTTGGTGGAACCACTCGTCACGGGAAAAAGCTGGATGGATTGGAGGGAAAGATGAAAGCCGTTCGACTGGTCGAGATCGGACAACCCCTGCAGATGCAGGATGTACCCATCCCCGCGGTGGGCACCGGCAACGTCCTGGTACGGATTGAGGCTGCCGGCATCTGCCATTCAGACGTTCACTACCGGTCCGGCGCATCGTCTGTCGGCTCCCTGCCCCAGACATTGGGGCACGAGGTCGCTGGTGTGGTGGAAGAGATCGGACCACAGGTGACAGAGGTGCAGGTCGGCGAACGGGTGTGCCTCCATTACCTGTTGACCTGCGGCCATTGCCACTACTGCCGCACGGGAAACGAGCAGTTCTGCGTGCAGGGCCAGATGATCGGCAAGCACTGCGATGGAGGCTATGCCGAGTATATCTCCGTGCCAGCCCGCAATGCCGTCCGCCTGGGCGACGAGGTATCCTTCGAACAGGGTGCCATCCTGATGTGCTCCTCGTCCACGTCGTTCCACGCCTTGCGCAAAGGACGTTTGCAGGCTGGTGAGACGGTGGCCATCTTTGGTGCCGGCGGTCTGGGCATGTCGGCCATCCAGTTGGCAGGAGCCATGGGCGCTACAGCGGTCTATGCCGTGGACATCAACGGCGACAAACTCAAACTGGCCCAGCAGTTTGGAGCCGTTCCGGTGGACGCCAGCCAGGCCGACCCGGTTGCCGAGATCCGGCACCTGACCGGTGGCCGGGGCGTGGACGTCGCCCTGGAGGTGATCGGGCTCAAACAGACCATGGAGCAGGCTGTCCGGTCACTGGCCATCCTGGGACGGGCCGTATTGGTGGGCATCACCGAGAAGCCGATCGAGATCGACTCGTACGGGGAACTCATCGGCCGGGAAGCCGAGGTGATCGGCGCATCGGACCACCTGTTGTGGGAGCTGCCAGTGCTGGTCGAATATGTCCGCCGGGCCAAGTTGGACCTCTCCCAGGTGGTGACACGCACTGTACCCCTGGACGCCGAGGCCATCAACGAGGCGATGGACGACCTTGAGCGTTTCGGCGGTGAGATGCGCACGGTGATCACGCCGTAACGCACTGAGAACCGACGGCGAACACACGACGAAGGAATAGCTCCCATTCGTCATGGGTCCGTTTGCACGAGACATGGCAGATCTGAGAACAATCGCCTTCCACTTGAACGGCTGCGATGTTGCGGTGCAGGTGGAACCGGGCCGTACCCTGCTCCACGTGCTCCGCGAGGATCTGGGCCTGACCGGTACCAAGCAGGGCTGCGATTGCGAGGGCGAGTGCGGAGCGTGCACCATCCTCCTCGACGGGGAGGCTGCCCGCTCCTGCCTGATCCCCATTGAGCGGGTGGCGGGTCGCCGGGTGGTCACGATCGAGGGGCTGGGCTCACCTGAACGTCTCCATCCCCTGCAGCAGGCATTTGTGGACCATGACGCCGTCCAGTGTGGCTTTTGCACGCCGGGCATGATCCTGGCAGCGGCCGCGCTGCTGGAACGAGAACCAAACCCCACCCGCGCGCAGATCGTCGAGGCGTTGGAAGGCAACCTGTGTCGCTGTACCGGTTATGTCAAAATCATAGACGCAGTGGACGCAGCGGCTGCCTCAATGCGGGGCGCCTCCCCTCCCTCCTCCCCAGATGATCGCAGTGAGAAACGAGCAAGCCAGCGCCGCGATCCAGCGGAAGAACCGAGGCAGGGTCGCATTGTAGGCGGCTCGCAGACCCGCCTGGACGCCGTCGAGAAGGTCACTGGAGCAGCCCGCTACGCTGAAGACATGGTGATGCCGGAGGGGGGCAGCGCGAGCATGCTGCACCTTGCCGTGGTCCGCAGCCGCCATCCCCACGCTCGCGTTCTCAAGATAGACGCCAGAGCCGCCGCCCAACTGCCAGGCGTGATCCGCATCCTCACAGCGCAGTACATTCCAGGAGCCAACACACTGGAAGGATACAGCCGTGGCGAAGCCTTACTGACCCCGGTGGGTGAAACGGTACGCATGATCGGCGACCCGGTGGCCTTGGTGATGGGCGAGTCACCGGAAGCCGCCAGACGGGGGGCAGACGCAGTTCGGATTCTGTACGACCCTTTGCCCCACACCTACGATGCCATCGAGGCGATGGCTGAAGGTGCACCGCAGATCTATGCCAGTGGCAATGTGTTGAGCACCTTCGAAATCCAGCACGGCGATCTGGTGGCCTCCATGCGCGAGGCTGACCAGGTGGTGGAAACCCGGTACCAGACCCCTTTTATGGAGCACTCGGCGCTGGAAAGGGAGACGGTGCTCAGCTATGTGGACGGGGAGGGCCGGGTGACGGTGGTTGCTGGACACCAGGAGCCACATTGGGCACGGGACTGGAGTGCAACCATGCTGGGATTGCCGCCGGATCGCGTCCGGGTCATCACGCCTCCCATGGGTGGGACCTTTGGCGGCAAGCAGGATCCCTGGCCGCTGATGGCCGGAGCCCTGGCAGCCTACCATGCACCCGAGGGCCGGCCGGTGCTTCTGACCTACACTCGCCGCGAGTCGTTCGACGCTTCGCCCAAGCGCCACCCCTACCAAATGGACTATCGGGTGGGGATCAAGGCCGACGGCACCCTGACCGGCCTGCACCTGAGGATCGTGGCCAACACTGGCGCCTACGATTCGGATGGCTACTACATCCCCCGCTACGCCTTGGTGGCAGGCGGCGGCCCCTATCGCTGGAGGGCAGCCGACGCCCGTGCCTGGTCGGTGTATACCAACGGTCCCAAAGCAGGCCAGATGCGCGGCTTTGGCACCCCCCAGTCGACCTTTGGCCTGGAATGCACCCTTGACGAAGCGGCAGTGCAAGTGGGCATCGATCCCCTCGAACTGCGGCTTCTAAACGCCATCGACGATCAGACAACCACCTTCCTGGGCCATCCCCCTGCCGAAACGGTCGGGTACCGCGAGTGCCTGGAAGCCATCCGGCCTCACTATCAGGCAGCATTGGAACAGGTGGAGGAACAGAACCGGGATAAAGATGGCCACCCCTGGCGGCGGGGCGTCGGTCTGGCGGGGATGTGGTACCGCTTTGGCAAGTCGGGTCGCATCACGTGCGAGGCCCACGCCAGCCTGGGGCGGGACGGGCAGATCACGCTCTTTTTCTCCGCCCCGGACTATGGCCAGGGCACCACAACGGTAATGGCCCAATTGGCAGCCGAGGCCCTGGGTCTCCCCCGCGAGCACCTGCACCTGGTCAATGCCGACACAGCCCTCACCCCTGACAGCGGCATCCAGGGCGCATCGCGCAGTACCTACTGGGTGGGGGGCGCCGTGACCAGGGCTTCCGAGGCAATCAGAGAACAGATCCTGGCCACAGCCTCCGAGATGCTGGACCGCTCGCCCGACACGCTTTCGCTGTCGGCCGGAGCGGTCGAGGCACCCGGCGGTCGCGCCGTCTCGCTGGCGGAAGTGGCTGCCGAGATGGACCGCATCGGCCTGTCACGCAAGGTGCGCGGCGTTTTTGCCCCGGCGATCAGGGATGACCAGCGGGCCGAGTACCTGCCCTTTTTCGTCACCGGAGCGCACCTGGCCGAGGTGGACGTAAATGTCGAGACCGGGCAGGTCCAAGTGGTACGCATCGTGGCCGTCCACGACGTGGGGCGGGCCATCAATCCGCGGAGCATCGAGGGACAGATCCAGGGTGCGGTACTCATGAGCATCGGTGCCTCCCTGATGGAGGAGTACCTCCCGGGCATCAGCACCGGCTTCGGCGACTATTACCTGCCCACCATCCGCTCCACACCCGAGATGGAGGTGGTCATCGTCGAGGTACCCAGTCGCTGGGGACCGCTGGGAGCCAAGGGACTGGGCGAAGCAGCCAACCTGCCCACCACGCCGGCGATCCTGAATGGCATCTACCACGCTACGGGCGCACGGCTGCGCCAGATCCCTGCTACGCCAGAGCGAGTGTTGGCCGCACTGCGCGGACAGGTACAGAGATAGCCTTAACGAAAAGCCTCGTTGCGATGTCAAGCCAGACAAGGGCCCCGGCCTTTTCCATCAGGCCGGGGCCCTCGCTCAGTCCAAGCGGAAGGCAATGCTGTCTAGGGCCTTTGAACCAACGGCAAGTAGATGAAAAAGTGCGGCGGCTCGAGCGGGTCGACGCGCACCGTGCCGGTCGCGGTCTGTGTGCCACACACGCCTGTCACGATCATGCTGACGACAAACTGGCCGGACTCCGAATAGGTGTACGACGGGTTCAGCGTATCCTGCCCAACGCCCAATCCTGCCCCTCCAAAGTCCCAGGTATAGCTGAGCGGAGCGGTGCCGGTCACTGTGCCGGAAAAGTGCATCGCCTCACCCAACGTGACCGGGGTGTCGCTCTCCCAGGACGCCTCAGGAGACAGGCTCACCGAGAGTGTGAGGGCCACCGTGTGCACCCTCGTGACCTCGCCCGTGCCGGAAACCACCAGGGTATACATCCCCTCGTGCGCATCCACGCCCGCATCCAGGGTCAGCACCGCCTCTCCGGGCGGGATGACCACTGTCGGGGAGACTTCGGCGGTCACCCCCGGCGGCACGCCCACCACTGCCAGGGTGACAGGGTGGGTGTAGGTCAGTAGCTCGCCGACCTGTATGGTGCTGGTCACGACGCCAGGGGCGCAGACCTCCAGGTCGCCCGGCTCAACGTCCAGGGTGAAATCGCCCCCGCCCTGCACACAGTTGTAGCATACCAGGGCAAAATCCTGGTCAGTATCGTCGCCCTGTCCGGGAATGCCGTCCGAGTTGATGTTGCTGGCCACAACCCGTACAGTCAGGCTGTCGGGGCCAGCAGGCCCCAGGAAGACACCTTCGGTATTGTTCATCCCGTCGGCGCTGCCCCCCGTCTGCGACCAGCCGTCGGCCCCAAAGCTGTTGCCCAGATAGGTATCACCGTCCACCTCGATCACCAGGTCCAGGTCATTGTTCCAGGCAGGGGTGGTGCCCCCCAACCCGTGCCCCGGCGCGTCGGTCCAGACCAGCATCAGGCGCATCGGCTGGCCGGGATCTGCGGCACGCACGTCCTGCACCCATTCCTCGCCGGTGTTGTCAAAGACCAGGGGATCGTCCAAGTATAGAACCGGCAGTGTCGGCGAGATCACCGCCTCGACATCCATGCGCCCCCATCCCTGCTTGCTATCGAAAGGATGGCCTAACACACCGCCGTCGGCGTCGAGGTGGCCGGCCAGGTCATGGGCCACCGGCAGGAACGCAGCCTTGATCAGGGCCGGGCTGGGATCCACCCCGGTCAGGTTGCGGTAGTACTCGACGAACAGGGCCACCGCCCCACTTACGTGGGGCGAAGCCATGCTGGTCCCACAATAAAGGGCATACGAACTCCCCGTGCGGGTCGAGTCCACGCGGCAACCTGGGGCCACCATGTGGGGGATCTTGCGCCCATCCAGGGCAGGGCCGTGGGCCGTGTTGGACGATAGGTCATCGATGGCCAGGATCTGCGACCCATCGCTGTTCTGCATCTTGGTGGAGCCGATGGTAAAGATATTCTTGGCCTCGTCCGGCGTGCCCTGGGTGCTGGTACCTCCACCACCGTTCATGATGGACAGGACATAGCTGAACGCCTGGTTGCCGGCTGTGATGGCATCAGCATCGCGCACTCCAATGTCCACCTGCATCGTGTCGTTGTCGTAGCCTTCAGGAGAGCCGGATGGCCCCCAACTGTTGCCCGAGAGGACCGCGCCGTTGGCATAAGAATCGCTGATGAGCAGCAACATGCCGTCGGACCATTGGTAATAGGGCCAGTATACCTGTTCCACCAGATTGGCCCCCGGCGCCATGCCCAGGCCGCGCAGGAAGCCATACAAGTCGGTCACACCAGAGGATCCGTCGGCGGCCATGATGCCGGCCGTGTGGGTGCCATGGTCGTCGGTCGCAGAGCCGCCACAGGTCGTGCCGCTGCAGCCCACCATGCGGTTGACCAGGTCCGGGTGTGTGTCCTCGATGCCGCCGTCGACATTGGCCATGACCACACCGTCGCCGTCGACACCAGCACCTGCCAGCCAGTCCATGTAGCCGGGAAAGGCGAGGTTGCTGCCATCGTGGTTGTTGACGTTGATCTGGTTGCTCATCTCACCGCGCAGGCCGCCGTCTGTCGGCTCCGGCTGGATGCTATAGACGCCGGGCAGTTGGGTTGCCTCCTGGAACCGCGCGCCAGGCAGGATGACATTGGCGATCTCGTAAATATCGTTCAAAACTGCCCGGTCAACGAGTCGCCCACCCAACGACTCGAGGCCCTGGACCGTCGTATCGGTATCGGCCACCCGGACCAGGAGCACGCTCACCTGTACTGGCTGGTCGGGCAGATTGCGCCACCGGGGCAGGACGCGGTAGGCAGGGGCAAAGGGGCCCGTCCATTGTACAAAGCCAGCCGCCCCAACGCGGTCCAGGGTTTCCCCATCCCCCCAGACGACATAGGTGAATGGATGGATGTATTGCACGATCTGCAAGCCGCTTGCCTTCAGGCTGTCCAGCCACCCGGCCTGCGTGGGTCCGGCGACCTGGACCAGGTGCAAGTCCGGGCCGTCGCCCCGCACCGCATCCCAGCCATCTGGCAACTCGGGGCCACCCAGGCGAGTATCGAAACTCAACTCACCCAGGCGCAGGGTATAGGGCTCGGCATAGGCCTCAAACGCCAGGCCAGAGGCCTGGAGGCGCGCCATCTCCGCGGGCGTCAACTCCAGCCAGACAAACGTGCCATAGTCCACGGCCCGCACCCCTCGAACGTTGGCCGCGTCATAGTCCGCGCTCGACATCCGGACAAAAACGGTATCCGTCGCTCCAACAGCCGAAAGAGAGGATAAGGGCAGGGCTGTCAGTAAGAGTGCCAGCACCACCAGAAACAAGCCAGTACGTTTCACAATGTTGTCTCCTTTGATCTGTTGCAACCAGCGATCAAGAGGACCGGGAGCGACGCCAGGCCTTCAACCGGCGGGCCAGCCACGCCCCACCACCGACGACCAGCCCGGGCACCAGCAGGAGGCTGGCTGCATCGCCAGGATCTGCAGGCGGGGACTCCCCAAGGATGATCTGCATCGGTATGGGGGTAAACGTCAGGACAAAAATGATCAGGACGGCCACTGCCACGAGGATGCGCGGCAGGTCCAGGCGAGTCAGATCGTCGAGGGGATCGGGATGGAAGCGCCCAAAGACAAAGATCAACCCTGCCCACAGCCACCAGCCTGGCCACAGGAAACCCAACAGCAACAGCAGGCCGATGATCGGCAGGGCCAGCACCTTGGCCCGCTGCCCGACGAGGCTGTACAGAACGTGCCCGCCGTCCAGTTGCCCGGCCGGTATCAGGTTCAGTGCCGTGACCAGCAGCCCGGCCCATCCCGCCATGGCCACCGGAGAGATAAAGACGTCGTAGCCACTGTCAAGGGGAAAAGTGCCAAAGAGGGCAGCCCCAACTTCGCCCAGCGCCGCCATCAGGGAAACGGGCGCCCCACTGCCGGGCAGGATCTGTCCAAAGAGAACGAGCTTCAGGAGGAGGTAGAGCAGTGAATTGCCCTCCAAAAAGATCACTGTGCCCGGGTCAGGGGGAGACATCGGCTGTACCGTGGACAGGCTCAACCCCAGGATGAGGATCGGCACGGCCAACACAAAGCCGGCCAGCGGCCCTGCCGCGCCAACGGTCAACATCTGGCGGCGGTTGATCGTCCGCCCTTTCATGACGATCACGGCTCCCATTGTGCCCAGCGGTGGCAGGGGCACAGGGATAAAATAGGGCAACGACACCGGCACCTTGTAGCGCCGCGCGGCAAAGTAGTGACCCAATTCGTGGGCTGTCAGAATGGCCATGAGGCTGAGGGCAAAAGGCCAGCCGATCCAAAGATGCGTCACAAGCCAGAGCAGGTCAGCTTCTGGCGGCACTTGATCCGACCAGGTCGCACCCACAAAGAGGGTGGAGAGGATGGTCAGTATGTAGAGCAGGATGTTAATCGAACGTCTGGAGTCGCTCTCCTGGGGCATGACGCCGGGCACCGCCAGAAGCACGTCCAGGTTGTTCTCTGGATCGCGGCGCAGCACGGCCGTGTACCCCAGCTCCCGGAAACGCTCGGCGATCTTGGGATATGCCTGCTCCGACGGGACTTGCAGGCGACCTCGCAGGCGGATCGCGCCCGGATCTTCCGACGTACCCAGCACGACATCGGAGATGCGGAAAAGGTCGCCAACCGCCTTTTTTATTTCGTCGGCGGCTCGCAACGCTGGCTGCTTTTCGTCGTCGATCATCAGTTTCGACTTTCTAGAACGGGATCGTCCCTTCTTGTCAAAGACCTGCAAGGCTGGTATAATGCACGCCGCGCCAGGCCTGCTCGAAATATCAGGATAGCGGTCCTCACAGTGCGGGCCAGTATACCACAGGGTCGGTCGAGATGCAACCCATCCAGGAGGCCCTGCCCGCGGACCGACGTTGATCTGGGGCTCACGACGGCTGGAGAGGCGGGAAGGGAACCAATCCCGATCGAAATGGAACTCGGTTGGGCGCAACTTCGTCTTTATCTCGGAGAAACCGGAGCAGGCAAACGAGGTGTAGGCGTTCATGGTTTCAAACACTGACGAACGGCAGGCTGGACCTGTCCGCTGGCCGTATTTGCTGCTGGCCGTGGCGATCTTTGTACTCGCCGCGGCGGTCCTGGCTGCACTCATGCAAGTGCCCGAATTGCTGCCCCAACTGGCAGCTCCAAGCCCGACGCCCCTGCCGCCCACAGCCACCCCAACCATCACGCCAACCCCTACACCCGCTGTCGTCCTCCCCACCATCCATGATCTCGGCGCGCAGGTGGACGACGCGGCTGGCACCGTGACCTTCCACCTCGAGGCCCAGGTCCCACCCGGGCGGCAGATCGCGGAAGTGATCCTCTGGTACGACACCGAGGCTGGTCACCAACTGCAGCGCACGACCGATCCCCTCTCAGACACCGTCACCCTGAGCTACAGGCTGGAGGCGGCGAAGGAGGGCTTGACCACCACGCTGACCGGCGGCGAGCTGGACTACTGGTGGTTGGTACGTGACTCTGCGGGTGAGACGGTGCGCGCCGGAGACACCGCACCTTTGGGACCCACCCTGGAGACGACGCTGGTCACGCCCACTCCCGAGCCGCCGCCGGTCGATTTCACGTGGACCGTGTCTGAGTCAAGGCACTTTCAGTTCCACTATGCGCCTGGCAGCGCAGCCGAGCGCGACCGCTTTGAGATCGGCGCACTGGCCGAGAGCGCCCTGGCTCGCACCACGACCGTTCTGGATGTCGAGTTCGAAGGGCGGATGCAGATCTATCTGGTCCCCCGCGTCTTTTGGCAGGGCGGCGCCGCCTACGGGGAAAAGGTCCAGCTCATCTCCTATCTCGACCGCAACTACACAGACATCGAGACCTGGTCCTACTTTACCCACGAAGGCACCCACGCCCTGGCCCAGGACTTGATCCAACCCAAGGAGAACGGCGGCGGCCCCGACGGGGTTCTGGTCGAAGGGTTAGCCGTGTGGGCCAGCGATGGCCACTACCGGCAGGAACCGATAGACGAATGGGTCGCGGTCCTAGCCAGCTCCGAGGAATACATCCCACTGGCGGAACTGCGCGCCGGGCCATTCTACGACTTTCAGCACGAGATTTCCTACCTGGAAGGGGGGTCTTTCGTCAAGTTCCTGGTCGAACGATATGGCCTGGACACGCTGAAGGCGCTGTACGGCCAGGCGACCGGGGAAGCCGAGCACGACGAGGCGCTGGTGCAAAGCCTCTACGGTCAGAGCTACGCCGAACTGGAAGCTGCCTGGCTGGCCCAACTGGCCCAACTCAGCCCCACGCCGGAGCAAGCCGAAACCCTGGATCTCGTCGTTCGCTCTTTCGACCTGATGCGTCACTACGAAACAGAACTTGATCCAGATGCGAGAATTCTGCCATCAAAGGCGCCTCCCGAGTGGTTGAGCGACACCCTAAAGGTCTTTTTACATCGCGCCGACGATCCGCCAAATGTCGTACTGGAAACAGCCCTCATCGCCGCCCAGGAACGGCTGGACAGCGGGGACCTGGAAGGGACGAGGTCCCTCCTGGACGACGTGGAAGCCGCGCTGGACGACGGCGGTGCGTTGGACCGGCCCTCCCTGCAAGCCCGGCATGAGATCCTGGAACTGCTGGCTGTCCAGGACCGGGCCATCCTTCGCGCCGACACGGATGCCTACCGTGAAACCCTGGATCACGATTACGTCCATCCAGTTGCCGACGACGACCTCCTGCAGATGCCCTTTACCGCCTTTGAACAGGAGGTCGTGCGGCTGGACATCGCCGCCGACGGCCTTGGTGCCCACGGCATGGTCCTGGTTCACGCCCGACTGGCCAGCCTATCCAGCCTGGCGGATCAACCTTATGAACAGGATGGGGAACTTTTTGCCTTGACGTTCACCAAACGGGACGGGCAGTGGCGGCTGTCCGACCGCCAGCCATTGGATCCCACACTGCCGACGCCACCGGCGCTGGAGGACTGAGTACCCGCTCGAAGGGCCTGCTGGGGGAAACTGATCATGGACAAACACGAGCGCATCCGGGCCGCACTCCATGGAGAGGCTGTCGATCGCGTGCCGCTGAGCCTGTGGCGGCACTATCATTGCGCAGATCGCACGGCGGGTGGGCTAGCCACTGCCACGCTGGAGCTGGCCCGGGCATACGACTTGGACCTGGTCAAACTCACCCCCTGTGGGCTATACGCAGTGGAAACCTGGGCCGAAGGTTGCATCGACTACCCTGGCACGGAGCATGATCCACCGGTACTCAAGACGCCCGCTGTGGCCAATCCTGCCGGCTGGCGCCAACTGCCGTCCTTGGAAACGGCGTCGGCAGCCCTGGGGCGGGAACTGGAGTCAATAGGCCTCGTCGCCGCGGGCTTGAACGGGTCGACGCCTATCATGATGACGGTCTTTAGCCCCCTGACGCTAGCCTACAAGCTGGCCGGGGAGCGCGTCGTCGAGGACCTGCGCCAATCCCCTTCTGACCTGCACATGGGCCTGGAGACCATCTCCAGGACGACGATCGACTTTGCCCGGGCAGCGCTGGAAGCCGGCGCCACTGGTGTGTTTTTCGCCACCCAACTGGCAGGCAGCCGGTGGCTGACGCCTGCCGAGTACGACGAATTCGGTCTCCCTTACGACCTGGCCGTACTTGAAGCCGTGGCAGACCGGTCCGAGATCACGGTCCTGCACTTGCACGGCCAGGGAATCTTTTTCGACCTGGTGAATCGCTATCCCATCCACGCCGTGAGCTGGCACAATTGGGAAACACAGCCCACACTGGCCGATGCGCGCCAGCTCACTGACAGGGCTTTTCTGACCGGCCTGGATCGCGACTTGCTGGGCCAGGGACCCGCCCCGTCCATCCACGCCCAGGTCCGCGAGGTAATCGCGCAAACAAAGGGACGGGGCCTGATCCTGGCCCCGTCCTGCGTGATTCCAACGAATGCGCCCCCAGCGCACCTTCAGGCCGTGCGTGCGGCCCTCGCCCTCCACCCGTCTATCAGTCGACAGAACCCGACCCCGTAAACCAGACCAGGCGCTCCTCGATCCAGCCCCCATACTCGTGTGCGGGGATACCCCCTATGACATCACTGAGCCGGAACGTGAACTCGTTGAGCGGCTGCTGACTCCCCCCGTTCGCATCCATGACCCACAGGCGAAACTGGAGGCTCTCCGACGGGGCAAAGGTGTCAGGCCAGTTCTCATCACGGTTCGAGACAAAGATGATGTACTGGCCATCGGGCGACCAGGCCGGTAGACCGTTCCAGTACCAGTCGTCAGTCAAGTGGTACTGGTTCGAGCCATCGACGTGGACGATGTTGATCTGCCAGTAGCCACTGATCTTGGACATATAGGCGATACTGGTGCCGTCGGGTGAAACCGCTGGGGCGGTGTCGTCGATGAACTCGGTGAGTTGCTGTGGATTGGTGCCATCGGCGTTCATCAAATACAGACCGCAGGCGTTCTCCACACAGCCCTGGTACACAATCCGCCCATCAGGCAGAAAAGCGGGCGTCCGGCCGATGATGGGTGAACCGTGGCGCTGGATCTCGATAAAGGGTTCTTGTTCGTCCGTGCCAGTAAAGAGGTAGAGCCGGCTTTCGCGATCTGGTTCCTGGCGCGAAGGAAAGACAAAGTTCTGCCCATCGGGGGACCAATCCGGCCGGCCCGCCTCGGTGAACTGGATCATCTCCCAGATCTCGGCGCCGTCAACCAGCCTGGACAGGAGCCCCCGCTGGTCCTGCTTCCAAGACCGCCAGGCCACCCGATTCCCGTCTGGAGTGACAGATGGTTGGCTGGCCTGTTCGATAAAGATGCCCATATCCCCGCTTGCCAGATCGAGACGATAGATGTGGTAGGTTTGCTCGGTGGTATCAAAGGAGGGGAAGAGCAGGACACCTTGCAACTCAGGGGGAGGTCCGCTTACGCGGGTGGCCCCGGGCAAAGGCGTGCCCTCCGGAGTCACAGGGCTGGCCTCTGCAGTGGGCTCACCAGCACCCCCGGGCGTGTTGGATGGCTGGGGCAGGGGCGCCTGGTCGGTGGCCTCTGCTCCAGGCGTAGATTCCCCTGCAGGAGAGGCAGATGCTTCGGTTGCCTGGACCAATACCGTGGGGGTGAAGGTCGGCCTCAAGGTTGCCTGCATGAGCGCCGTCTCGGTTGGTTGCGGAACCGGGGTATCAGCCGAACCACAGGCCGCCAGGATCGGCAGCGACACCAGGATCAGCAGCAGCAGGATGACCCGTTGGAATTTGATCGTCCCCATCGGCTTTCTCTCCCATACCTCAGAATGAGCGCTCTGGATGAGCGTTTCAATCGCAGACTCAGCCACAGGATACCCGCGCCAGGGATTCGGCAGCAGGTTGGACATCCTCATAGAGATGCAGGATCTGAGTAGCGACGACGGGCCAGTCATAGCGCTGGGCCCAGTCAGCAGCCTGCACGCCCAACCGCTGGCGCAGATCCACGTCATTCAGCAAAAGGCAGATCTTGTCTGCCAGCACCTCAGCATTGCGTTCCGGTACCAGGAATCCGGTCTGCCCATCCTGCACACTAAAGGCCAGCCCCCCCACTTTGGACGCGACGACCGGCGTGCCGCAGGCCATCGCCTCCAGTGCCACCATGCCAAATGACTCGTAATGAGAGGGCATCACCACCATCTCGGCGGCCGAATAGTAGTAGACCAGCGTGTCCTGATCCTTGGCTCCCAGGAAGGTGACCAGATCCTCGATGCCCAGTTCGGCCCGCAGCCGGTCGAGACGCGCCAATTCAGCGTTGGATTGATCGGCACCCGCCCCCGGCGCCCCGCCGATAATGACGACCGACAAATTCTCGCGCCAATCCGGGCAGGCAGGTACCACGACGGCCATGGCCCGAAGGAGCGTGTCGATCCCCTTCAGCGGCTCGATGCGCCCTACGTAGAGGATAATGCGGCGCCTATCCGGCAGGTCCAACACCCGCTTGGCCTCCTCCTGAGATAGGGGTTGGAAAATGTCCCGATCCACGCCGCACGGCACGACGGCGATCTTGCCTGCATCCGCTCCATAGAGCCAGACCATCTGTGCTCGCTCTAGTGGCGTAGCCGCCACTATGCGATCGGCGAAGGACATGACTTCTGCCTCTCCCTCAATGCGCCGCTCCGATTCCCATTCCTCCGGGGTGTTAGCCACGCTATTCTTCATTTGTCCCAAGGTATGGAACATGTGAACGATGGGCACCCCCCAGGCGCGGCGCAGCTCTCGCGCAGCAAGACCTGAGAGCCAGTAGTGGCTATGGATCACGTCGTACTCGATTCCCTCCCGCCGCCTAAAGTCCAGAACCCCGCGCACAAACTCGGGCAAATGGTCGACGATGCGATTCTTGTCGTATGGGGCTTCCGGGCCGGCAGGCACGTGGATTACCCGGGCGTTTGGCCCTAGCTTGTGGCTTACGCGCGGAAGATCGGGGTTCTGCGAACGGGTGAAGCAGTCAACAGCGATCCCATGCCGTCCGAGCGTGCGGCTCAGGTCGCGGACATAGACGTTCATCCCACCCGTCTCCTTGCCACCCAGGGTGGCTAGGGGGCAGGTATGGATGCTGATCATGGCAACGCGGCGTATCATCGGAAGCTCAACGGTTTCTCAGGCGGGCAAACCAGATGCCGGTGCCGGCGAGGGCCAGAATCGCCCCGGCCCCGGCAATGGGCAGTAGACAGCAAAACGTGGCATAGAGCCAATTCTCCTCCGGCGAGGCGACCTCACTCTCGGTCAGGCCAAACAGCAGGAAACTGGTCACCCCGGCCAGGCACAGACAGGCCCCCACCAACAGAAGCACCACAAAGGCGATCCGCCAGCCTTTATCCGGTGACCGCGCTCGCACAGGCGGCCGGTAGGGCTCAGGGGCTGGTTCGGGGATTTGCGAGATGTCGGCAGGGGTTTCAGCTTCCGCCGGCTCGGATGGCGAGATCAGCGACGGGCGGGGTGCGCCACACTCGCCGCAGAAGAGATCCTCCTCGAGAAGAACCGCCCCACAGTTGTCGCATTGGATGGCTTTTGCCATGATTCCCTCCGAGATCAGCAGCTGGCTTCAAGGGATTCGCGGGTCCTGGCGATGAGCAACCTCCGGACTTTCGTATCCTGAGCGCCAAAGCGGTACTTGTAGACCTCATCGCCGCGCAAGAAATCGAATCTGTCCCGGCCCAAGTCGATGGCGTGTTCGATGGAGCGAGCTGTCACGACGATGCCAGGGCTCCACTGCCGGAACTGGAACGGATCGTAACCCGAATTGTACACCAGGATTTGGTCGCCGTAGTCAAAGTTGAGAAGACTGGCAGCTCTCTCGCCGTTCATTTCGACAAAGACAAGTTGTAGCCAATCCCGTTCCTGCGCAACCTTGGCCACATCGAAAAAGAACCCCTGCATCTGCGGATCCATGAACTTGTCCTTTTCGGGCGTGCTCTTTTGATGCAGATCGATGAAAGCCTGCATCTCGGCCTGTAGGTCATGTTCTCTCCCGACGACGACAAAGCGGGCATTAGCTTCGGCATCTGCTTTGCGCAGCTTGCGACGCACCTCGTGTCGCTGTTTCTTGTCCAGTAACATCAAATATTCATCCCAGGTCGCAGGTAGATCGATGATAGGACATACATCCTCGACCTCGACGAGGGTCTGGTAGCCACGTTCCTCGGCCAGCTCCCGAAATTCCACAAAGGTCGTCGAATCCTGAGGGATGTTGCAAAAGTCAACCAGGTCCCAGGCTGGTGCATCGCTCTCCAAATAGCCCAACAAAGCGCGATAGACCGCCTCCTCCTGCCCCACCTCGACGATCAGGTCTAGATAGTCGGAAACGTCCCGGCAACCAATCAAGTATAGGACCACCTTCCCGTCATCGGTTTCAGTGTGAAAGAGGGGGGCAATGCCTACCAACCGGCCGTCCTCGTCGCTGCGGAAACCCAACAGCAAGAGCTCTCCCTCCCCCAGATGCTTCCACCAGACGGACTGCCATTCCCAGGTAAGAAACAGTGTATCGCAGCAGCTTCGGTGTAGCAGCTCGTTCCATTCCGGCTTGAGCGCCCAAAAGCCGCCACTCTCAAAATGAACCTCGATTCGCATGAGAACTCCCTATCTGTAGATCAAGCCGGGCTATTATACCTGACAATAGCCATGGTCGCAAAAGAGCAGGGAAGCCAGGGAGCGGACAAGCAAGAATACTGAGGCGCAGAGACCTGCGAGTCCCTGCGCCTGGGGGCCATACCTTTCTGTTGTCAGTAGAACGCAGCCTGATCCTTTCCGATCCGGCACAAATGCACCGGGCCAGGCAATCCACTGCGAACCAGTGCTGCCTACTGTCTATGGCGCTTGCGCCCAGATCACCTGGATCTGTTGGACGCCGCTCTCGGTATTCTCGTCCGTGTCAAAGGAGTATATCTTGGAGGCAGGTCCATAGTTGTCAGTCAACAACTGGATGCTCCATTGGCCGGCGAAAGGGCCATCGGCCAACCGGATCTCATAATATCCCTTCCCATCCGTCTGGGCGACGGAGGAGGCAGGCGCTCCATCGCGGTACCAAACGATGACAGACACACCCTCTAGCGGATTTCCTGACGGATCTTCCACCTGGCCAAAAAAACCGGTCCATTCCACGCTCGGCCTGGCACCCGCGTTTTGGAATACGAAGAGGGGATCGTCCGTGTCGAGCATGACAGGGGCTTCCAGGGTTGGCGTCGGGGCCGGCGGTGGCGTAAGGGTGGGCTCCTTGGTTGGTCCAGGCGTGAAGGTAGGTACGAACGTGGCCGTAGCCGCAGCGACCTCCGTCGCCTCTCCATCGCCATTCCAGGGCGGGAGCCCCTTGGTGATGAGCAGCACCACGACCACGATGATAATTACCAACAAAATCGCTGCCAGGATGATGTACAGGCGCGTCGGATTCTGCGATGGGCCCGGCTGTTCGCTGTCGATGGGCTCGATCTCGCTCACGGATCACCTCCTCCAGGAAATGGGGAGCACTGCCACCCCAGCTATGCCCATTCTATCACAAAGCCACGCCTAAGGCAAGTCCCCCTGGGCGTGGCTAGTCGGAAGTCGGACAAACTCAGAGTCTAAAGGGTTCAGGTCAGCTCAACGATTGGCACCTGCTCGTCCTCGGACACCTCAGTCTCAGCCGGTTCTTCTTCCTCAAAATCAAACACTGGCGTGCGGTCAAGTTCAGGCAGACCGGTCGCGCGGCGGATGGCGTTCTCAATTTCCCTACACAGGGCCATGTTCTCACGCAACGCCTGCTTGGCATTCTCCCGCCCCTGCGCCAGCCGCTCCTCCCCATACGAGTAGAACGACCCCCGCTTCTCGATCAACCCCAACTCCACCCCAAGGTCCAGCACATCCCCTTCCTTGCTGAT
>Ga0180438_10001826_pt1 | contig 36711 bp, 59 predicted proteins | sample SS_ome_12_FD_132455 | JGI IMG/M metagenome (GOLD analysis project Ga0180438, IMG submission 132455) | Hypersaline lake sediment archaeal communities from the Salton Sea, California, USA - SS_3_D_2 metaG | ecosystem: Environmental > Aquatic > Non-marine Saline and Alkaline > Hypersaline >... | reverse complement strand
TTATTCCCATTGTTCTTTTCCTACACCTTGCAAGTAATACGCTTTCTTTTCTACCCTCTTTCTTCTCTTCTTCTATTGCATTTAATAGCTGCATTCTAGCCATTTCTCTTAGTGTGAATACACACTTTTAGTTTTGGTTCTTGTACTTCTCTTTTAATTGTTTTTATTGAGAACAGCCTAATACCGTCTTCTTTATCCATCTTATTACTCAATAATATTATCTATAACAGGAATACCATGTTCTTTTGCTTGCATAACCATATTCATCGTTCCTCTACTTTCTTGTCTCTCTCCTGAAAAGAAAGCAAATACAACTTCTGGTTTTCCTTCTTTTATCATTCTAAAGTTTCTGTATGGCCCCGCCTTTGGGCCGTACGTTTTCCAATCTGCAACATACTCTTCAAAGTTTAAATCTGCTCTTATTGCTTCTTTTCTTGCTAGTGTATCAGCCCCTGGTGCCCCGCCTTCAATAACAGTACAGTCTTTTCTAAGCTTTTTTATAACATCTCTTATAGCCTTTTTATTATTAAAATCTCTGCTTCCACATATAAGAACTCTTTTATATTTGTACTTTCTTTTCTTGTTATTCATTGTATCTTCCTCTTGCAAGCATTAGCCTATCTGGTGTATCTTTCGCAACACTAACTAGTGCAACATACGTTCCGCCAGACGCTATTCTATTAGCAAGATCAAGAACTTTTGTTTGGTTCAATACCTCTGCGTTTGGTGCGTTAAATTGTACAGCAGGAGAATACCCTTTTATCTCGTCTTTGTGAATCATTACAACACCAAGCTTATCCGGCCTATACTGCCCTTTCTTATCCTTGTTCTTTTCCATCAAACGCCAAAGGCAATTAAAACCCTTGCAAACGTCTGGTCGTTCTTCGTGTATTGAACAACCTTCTTCTGTGCAATGCTTACACCATTCTCCTGCTTTTTTATCTAGCTCTGGAATGTCCAAAACAAGACAACAAAGTGTGCAGCTTCCACAGTATCTTAGGCTGTCCATTGTTTCTTCCAGCTAATCGACTTTAGCTTTTTCTTTGCAGTTGTAAGCCTATTCTTTGCTTCGTGCAAAGCATCGTACCTATCATCCCCTTTATCTTCTTCACAGAGTAAAATAATTTCTGCTACCTGATCTATTTCTCCCTGTATGCGTTGTATGCTTGCCTGTATCTTACTTTCAATCTCTGCTTCTCTCATTTGTGTATCCTCACGTTAAAAAACGTTTGTACCTTCTTTTCCATTCTCTTTGTGAATAACTTTAGCTTTGCTATTCATAAGAACAACCGTCTTTCTTATTTGTCTTTCTTGTTGAATAAGCTCTGTTAAAGCTTCCAAAGCAGTATCAGTCATATTCTTTAGCTCTTTGGCATTTCCGCCAACTGATATAAGGATCTCCATTTTAAGTCTCCCATTGACTCCCAAAAAGTTTATTCTTATGAGCATCGTACACTGAATCTTTTATTATATCCGCAGCTCTTTCTAAACCATGCTTTTTAATAAGCATTTCTGTATAATCAAAAGTAAGCCTTGTAATAAGCCCTTCATCTCTTATAAACTCTATTTGTTTCTTCGCATACCTTTCCCATACAGTAAATCTTTCCCCAAACTCTGCTCTAAGCAAATCACATAACGATTCTATTCTATTCGCTTCCATATAGCCTCTTTTGCTATGTGTGTATAAATGTATAATTCTCTCTATTATCTCTTGGGAAAAGAATACTAATACTAAAAGGAGAATCTTGATAAATTGTGTACGTTACATTTAGTATAAAATCTCCTCCTATTGTCTTCACAAAAGTCCAACCAATTATTTCTGAATAAACAACATTACTTTTATCTAAAATAGACTTCGCTTTTTCTTCTATGGCTTCTACCATTTCGTCTATCATGCTTCTTTCCTACCCTTTTATAAATTAATTAGGAACCTGCATTGCCTTTATAAGCATTAAATCCAGTTCTAATTCTTCCTTTTGTCTTTTTAGATCCTCAATTTCTTGTTTAAGTTTATCCCTATGTCTTGTAATGATCCTATTCCTAACAAGCAACAAACTCTTTTTGTTTTTTAGCTGTAAAACAAAAGCCTTTCTTATATGATCGTGCATACGTTAGCCATTCAATTTTCCTCTTCGGAAAAACCTTTAGGTTTCCTCCCTCTCTTTTTAGGCATTGCCAACCTAAATTCTTTTAGTATTACAACCTGTCCATCTTTTATTTCTGCAAGCCCTTCTTCTTCACAATATGCACAAAGGTTAGTATTATCCTTTGCTGTTTTATAAAACTCTACTTGGCTAAGACAACACAAACACACAGGCATTCTTAGCCCTCCAAGATTTGCCTTTCTTTTTGCAAATCTCTATTAATCGCATCTTCTGATTTAAACTTTTCTGGATATCTTGCAGCGAGCTTTGCGATGTTTCTTCCCATTACCTTATCCAAATCAACATCAAGAGCATCCGCAAAGAGTGCAATGTACCAAAACAAATCCCCTACTTCTTCTCTAAGGTTTATAAAGTCTAATGCTTTTCCGTAAAAAATATGTGCCTTAATTTGGTCTGCAAATTCCCCTGCTTCTGTAACTAGCCCTAGGGAAGAATGTAAAAGCCTTATAAGTCTTGTATTTTTTAAAAGCCTATCTTTTGCTTCTTTTGGGTCCGCCTCTGTCGATATAGCCTTAGGAACGTACTCACTAAATTTCATGGCGTAACAGCCTTTCTTTTTAATAGGAAGAACAGTAAACGGTCTTTTGAGGAAAGGCAAAAGACTTGTTCTTTTCGGTGTGTGAAAGATACTAGATGGCACACACATACGGAGCTACTGTTCTTCCTGTGTTTTTAATCTTTTCTCTATATAATCTACTGCATCTTTTACAGTTACAATATTTTCTGCCTCTTCATCTGTAATACAGAAATCAAAAGTATCTTCAATCTCCATTATTATTTCTACTTTATCTAAGGAATCGCAATCAAGATCTAATGCAAAACTGCTTTCTTCTTTTATTCTTTCTACTCTTGTACCATTAATATCTTCTACTATCTGCTGTACCTGAACAAAGATATCTTTTCTATTCATCTAATTGCCTCCTCTTTCTTACTGAACTGTCTGTTTGGCGATTTTTTGAAACAAAAGCGTAAGCCTCTGTTGTTCTTCTACTGGTCTTTTTAATATCTGCCCTCTCACTCTTTCTGCAGATCCTATAAGCAAAACAAGAAGGCTAAAAACCTGTTCGACTTCTAGTTCTTCTACAAACTGTTCGTCAATGCCTCTTAAAGCATGAAGAACTGCTTGCCTTTTTAACTTCTTAGGATCCATTTGTTCTTCTTGCTTATTTTCTACTTGCTCATCTGGCATACTTTTAACCTTTAATTTTTAATTTAAAGAATGCGATAGTCCTAACGCAAAAGACTCTATTCTTGCATCCCCACAAGCTTCACATCTTGCGCAAAACTCTAAATCTAAAATTACCTCTTGTCCTCCATAAGATTCTAATTGCATTTGGTGCCAGCAAATAAAAATCTTACAACTACAAATCTTACAAGGATCTCTTTCTGCCTTTACAGCATAATATTTTTTCTCATTATCTTCCATTTATATATCCATAAACGACACCTCTGCATCTTCTACAATTTCAATATAGTCACAGAGAGTACATTTTTTATGTAAATCCATTTCTCCATTATCTTTTCTATCTAACCAAATAAGAAGCTTAGAACTCCTTTTACAGCTAACACAAATTTCTCCCATACACATCGGAGAATCTTCAGTTGGAAGCTGATCCATTTCTTCTTGGGTTAAAGCATTCTTTGTTTCTTGGCGTATCGTACTGTCTTCTCGATCTTCCTGTGTCTGTACACCATCCATTTTGTGTTCCATTCATATATTTTGTGCAAAGTCCGCACCTAACTTTAAATCCCCATTTTAGAGTAAATTTCTTCTTTGGTGTAGTATCTCCTCTCATGTTTAAAATCCAGAAACCAGTACACAGGACATCCGTTTTTAGTTCCCTGTTCTACATAAACTAAATCAAACCTTCTACAAAAAGAGTTTAGAAACGATATTGACATTTCCCCTCCTTTTTAAGCATGGAATTTAGCTATGTACTTTTCAATACTCCTTATGTAAATATCATCGAACAGGCTATCTGCTTTTGCCTTTTCAATTGTTTGCCTAAAACTTTCTATCTCTTCCTTCGTTATATCAATTCTCCAGACATCAAACTTCCTGAAAAACTTTCCCCAAGGAAGAAAACACCAATACACAACTCTATAGATCTTCCCATCCTTTTCGCTTGTTAGAGTGTACGTCCAGAAACCAAAGAAAGAATAAACCATCTGCCAAAATGTCTTATTGTTTTTTCTTCTTTTGCGCATCTTTGTATCCTCAAATTGTGTTCTTGTGTTTTGTTTTACCTAGCAAAAAAAAGTGGAAGGCAGGGAAAGCATATTCTCGAGGGTTTTGAGAACAGATTAGGAAGCCACATTCGCACCGAGCAACCTTGCGCTTTCCCCGCCTTCCTGCCTCCACCTTTGCGCGACTGCCAACCACAAAAGGCAAGGGGCGTTTAATCTACAATTGCAAGAATGTCTTCTGCATCGCAAATGAAAAACGTTTGGTCGTTCATTTCAACCTTTGTCATCATGCCCTTGTGATCAAATAAAACCTTATCCTTTTTCTTTATCCCTTCAACGCATTCACCAACGTTTAAAACCTTTGCAACGTTAGTTCTTTCCTGTGCGCTATCTGGTAAAACAATTCCGCCTTTACTTTCCTTCTTTGGTTCTTCTACTTTTAGCAGAACATTTGTTCCTAACATCTTCAGCTTCTTGCCCATTTTTCTCCTCTTTCAAAACTTCCAAACTTGGAATATAGAATAAAAGATATCCCCGTCAGAGGCTTCCAAAAGAAAGCTGATCTGACGGGGAAGAAGTAAAAGCGTCCCAGCGGTCGCGCCTAAGAAAAAACAGAAGATGTATAACTGGCGTCCGCTATTCTATGGGATCGCTTCGCGTCCAAAAGCGTTGCAGTTTTTCAAACTTTCCTACTATTTCAGTCGTCCCTACTTTCAGAAAGAAATACTTCACTGCAAACGCTCATTAGTAAAAAAGGGGGCATCTTAAATAACAGGTTCCAGCTAAAAGAAGTGAGTGTTCTGGATGCACACTCTAGCTCCCCGTTCTGCCCCCTATCAGAAAAGCGTTTCTAAAAACGCTTCTGCTTTTTTGTTTCTCCTGTTATTTCACAGGAGGCCACTGAATACGATTGGAAACAGGAGAAAGGAAACCAATTCGTATCTCTGGACCTATTAACCCTGTGGGTCAGACGCTAGGAGTTGCTTCCCTTCAAGCATCTCTTCGCTCCGGTTGGTGGACCCGATCGGATTCGAACCGATGTCCTGTATAGGCTTCTTTATTCCGTCTACAAGCTTATTCGTTTTCATTCTAAAAACGACAAACATATCCGCATTTCTTAAACACGAAAAAAGCAAGCTAATTTAATTCTTCAGATCGCTAATCCAAAGAACGATCCTCTAAACAGCTCTCTAGGCAACCGCAAGGAGACGGTTGCTTGAGAGACGCTGCGGATTCGCAACGCAAGGTTTTTCATCGTTGGCATTTAGTTTTAGGTTGAGTTTTAGTTCCTCCGAACGCTTGCAAGAATAACGTCCGCATCTACCAGTCGATACCATTAACGGGCCCATTGTATTCTTTTACTTATTTTCTTGGGAATAGAAGCATTGCAATTTCTGCTTCATATGTATCTTTTTTTATTTTTCTACTAACAAGTCTTTTCATAAGGAAAGAAACTTTAGAAAGCTTATCAACCTTATGTTGTGCTTTAGCAAGTTCATATTTTGCTTTTAAAAGCTCCTCTTCTTTATTTTTTACCTTCTCTTCTTGTGCTAAAACTTCTACAATTGCATCCCCGCATCTTCTGGCAATGTCATTCCATCCTTCTCTTTCTTCAATCTCTTTTATAGCCGTATTTATGTTCTTCTCGTCAATTCCTTCAAGCTTTGGTAGATCCATTCTTGTGTCCTCAATTGTTTTCTTTCTTTGTGCTTTCTTTTCTCTCTTTACAATCGTCGCAGATTAATCCCCCACTAGCCTGGATTGAATGTGCAGTAGCTTTCCCGCAATCATCACAAAAGAAATAAACCTTTTCTCCAGTATGCTTATACCCTTTCCTAGGACAACATTCCATTTTACATATCGCACATTTTGCATACTGCTCGTTATCTCTTTTAACCCTATCAAATGCTAGTTCTTTAGAAATTTTATCTCCTGCTAGTCTTATGTCTGCTGGCATATTCTATTCTCCGATCTTGGAGTTTCCCCCTGGCAAATTTCTTCCATAGGTTTTTCTGTTTTTCTTTTGTGTTATATACTATTATGTTTTGTTAATTATTTAAAACATTTAAGGCAACATCCACTTCACACCTTTAAGTTCTATAATTTCTACCTCCTGAACATTAATAAGCATTACATCTCTTCTACCAAACATTTTTTCAACCTGTTTTTTATTCTCAAACAGATTTGACAAACCTTCCGGACCTTGTGCAAAAGCAAACTCTGAAAGATCCCCCTCTACTGTTCTTCCAGACTTAAAATGAATAGTTGTTAAACCCTTTAAAACTTTTTGATCTTCTACGCTTGCCATAACAGGCTTCCTTTTAAACTAAAATGTCATTACTTCACTGCTTTCCCCATCCGCCCTTTCTTCCAATACTGCCTCTGCTGCTTGTCTATGCAAGTCTCTAGCAAAGTATCGCATATAATCAAATCTTAAGCAAGCACACATTAGTGAGTCACAGCCGTGATCGTCTTTCTTTAAAGGCTTGCCATTTTCATCTTGCATATACTTTATTAGCTGGCGATAAAGAATTCTATTAGGGCTGTTATTAAGTATCCTAACTCTTCCTCCGTTAAAATATCTTCCAAGGTTTTGTATCCCTACAGATTTATATTTATTAAAAGGGATACTTTCAACTATAAAACCTTGCTTTCTTAAATACATTATGCCATACGTTTGCTCTGCATCTGCATAGCATATAAAATCACCAAACTTTATTCTTACAGCCTTCAACGTTTCTGCAATATACTCTAAGTCTCTTCCAGTAGAAAAATCAGACCAAGGAACAATTATACTATTTTGTCCCATCACCATTAACGTTAACGCACATTGCTGGGATGTTCCCCAATCTATTCCAACAGACCTAGAACATTTAACAGGAAGTTCTACTCTGTTGACTAAAGACTTTTCTACTTTTCTTGTCTTATAAATTTTTCTAGCTGTAGTTGGCCTCTGGCATTCAAACTCAACTCGCCAGTTATAGCCTTTAATTTCCGCTCTTCTCTTTATCTTTATTACTTGATCGAATGTAAGCCAACCATCGGCTTTTCTTGCTTTTCCATTACAGCCTTTGTATTTTATCTTAACAACGTTCCCTGCAGAATCTTTCTTTTCTACTTTTCTTGTAAGCCTACACTTTTTGCAATCAATTTCTCTTTTGCATCTCTTGAGGCAATTGTAAATATTCCACTTGTATCTTTTAAAACCAAACTCATTATGATAATCCCACGTCTCGGCAAAAAGTCCAACAGGCAAATGGAAAGTAGAAAGATAAAAGATCAAAAAGCCTTCTTGTGTTAGTACAGAGTTTGTAGCAGCAAGAACGTTGTCATCTTTAAATCTTTCTTTCTGACAAGCTTCATCCGCAATAAAGCCTTCCGGATGTTTCCCTCTTGCCGTATTCTGGCTGTTCGCAATGCACTTAAGAAAAACTTTATTCTTTAGTTCTGTTTTTGTTTGTAATGGTTCCCCTGCTAGAAGCCTTTCTTTAATAACAGGAAAGCAATTCCAAAACTCTGTTACATAGCCATAAACTTCTAATGCCTGTTCCGCAGATCCTGCAAGATCTGTGAAAGACATTTTACGCCAAACCATGCAAAGAAAAATTGTTATTGCTGCTACTAAAGATTTCCCTCCACCTCTGTTTGCCCAAACAATAATGGACTGAATTGGCTCACCAGTCTTTCTATCTTTTCTTGCGTAAAAAAGGTCCGCAATTATTTCAATATGTTTCTTTATTAACTTTATGGTTTGCCTTTCTCCTTTTTTGACAAACCACATTCTGCTCTCTACAAACTTTTTTATCCTTTTGTTTTGTCTTTTTCTAAACTCCTTATCCGTTTCATCTTTTTTTTGTTTTATAAAAAGTTTAAAAATTTCTTCTTCCGGATCGAAGTTTCTTGTTTTAGATAATTCGTTGTACCTATCATTCATTTGGCGTAGAACAGAGCCAAGCGAATTATCCTGCTGTGCTAAATCTAGCTTCTTCATCTTTCAAACTAATTCAAAGGCATTTTTGTTCCATCAATAGAAAAACCAAACTCTCCAATTTCTTTAAAAATTCTTCTCTTAACTTTTTCGTCCGCAATATTTTTATCGACAATTGAAACCACAACCGTTATCGCTTGAGACAAGACAGAAACAGAAATTGTCATCTTCTGTCCGTTTTCCATCTTGTGAAGCTTTTCTACATCAGCAGTTAAACCGTTTAAAATCTTTATAGCATTTTCAATCGTGGCAACGTTTAATTTTTTCTTGTTCTTTTTTGTTCTTAAAAACGTTTCAAACAGTTCATCTAACAAAGCTTTTTTTGTAGCTATATACTCTCGCATCTCTGTAAGTTTTGGGTCGTTTTTATAATGGTTTATTTTTTCCTGTAATCTTCCTTTTAAAAGCTTTGAATATAAACCCGATTCTATAGGTCTTCCGCCTCCTCCATGGGATTTGCATTTACTTCTTCCTTTTAGTGCATTTTTACCACATGGTTCCCCATTATCTTTTATGTGTATACATTTCCGTTTTTTTATTGGTTTTGGACTCATGGAATTAGATCTAAAAGAACATTAAAAAAGGCTACCGTTTCCCCCTTCACTATATATATATACTTATATAAAGTATTTTTATTATATATTATTACAGGATCCGCGTTTTTAAAATAAATGTTTAACGTAAGTGCTTGTAACAGTTAGACTTAGTTAGAATCTAAAAATTTTGTCAGAAAAAATTAAAGGTTTATTGTCTCTATAACTACAGTTTCCATGCGAAAACCATACATTTCTGAATCCAATCCTCTACGGATTTTTGCCTTAAATTGTAGTCTATCTGCAACGTTTTCCTGCGCATCATAAACAATAATTTCTATCGTTTTTTCGCCTTCTATATTGTTAAAAATAGAAGCTGCATTCTGTGGCCTCTGCTGCGCAACCTTTTCTCCATAACCTCTAAAAACTCTAATCTTATTTTTTCCAAGGGATGCAATCATAGAGACTGGAATAGAAATTTTATCGACAATAAATTCAAAAGTATTTCTTTCTCTGTTTTGAGAATTTGCATTTAAAAGCAGCTCATCGGACTGAATAGTATTTTGAATCCAGCCTTCTCCAACAATTCTATTACTCATCTTCTTTTTTCCTTAAACTGCAATAACAGAAAAAGCTTTTGCAAGTGCTTCGAAATTTCTGTGCTTCATTTCCAAGCTTCTAACAAGCCTATGAATCTTTTCTTCTCCAACTTTTCTTTTTCTTAAAAAGCTATCTGTCATCTTATTAAACTTTTTGTTTATTATACCTAGTTCTTTATGATCTGTTCTTATACGAGAAAGATCGTATGCAAGCCTTACTATCTTTATATTCTTTTTTACAATTGCTGCATTCTTATCTTCTTCGCTGTGTTTTAAAATGTTCTTTAGAGTACCATATCTTCTAACAATTTTGTCTGCTGTTTTTGGCCCAATACCTTGTATCCCAGGAATATTATCTCCTTTATCTCCAATCAAACTTTTCATCTTCAAAAAATCTTGCGGAGTTAAACCATCAAACATCTTTTTAAAAACTTTTAGAGAAATAAGCTCTTTTCTAATCGGCCTCCAGATAGCAACTCTTTTCTTTACAAGTTGCCAAAGATCTTTATCTCCAGAAACGATAATAACCTTGTATCCATTTTCTGAAAAGTAATGGGAAAACATTCCCATTAAATCGTCTCCTTCTATCCCTTTTATTCTTGCCTGTCTTACGTTCATCGCCTTAAAAAACCTGTAGGCCATTTTTAACTGAACTTTTAGATCTTCTGGCTTTTCCCCTCTTGTTCCTTTGTAATCTTTAAAAATCTTTTTTCTTAACTGGGATCCTCCTTTTGCATCCCAACAGATAATAAGATTTTCGTGGCCATAAGAGTTATGGAGATTTTTTACCATCTGGATTATGCCAGATATAACAGACGTTGGAACTCCCGCAGATGTCTGTAGCTTTCTTGTAGCGTATGCGCGAAACGCAAAGAAGTTTCCGTCTATTATAAGCATCAAAGGTTTTTTATTTTTCATAATAGCCTATTATCAATCGATGGAACCTTTTCTAATCTTTGCTTTGATATCTCTACATACATTTTTGAAATTTCAAATCCGATAAAATTTCTTCTCAATATTTTTGCCATTTTTAACGTTGTACCAGAACCACACATTGGATCTAAAACGATATCGAACTCGTTGCTCCAACTTTTAATGTGATCTCCAGCAAGGTCTTCTGGAAAGGGGGCAGGATGCCCATTTCTATCTTTTTTACTTACACAAGAATTAATATCCCAAATATTAAATCTTACAGAAAAAGGCCCGTACATTTGCCCTATGTTTGATTGTTTTTTAAAACTTCCATCCTTCTGCCGTATAGTTCCGCTTATTTTTCTACTTGCCGACTTATTTCTACGATCGGATATTGGATTAAATGTTTTTATCTTTCCCTTGCTTAAGATAAACATATATTCGAAAACTTGTGCATACCGAACCTTTAATGCCCCTGTTGCAGTAAAACCTCCTTTGTTCCATATCATTGTATCATGTAAATTAAACCCTATCTTTTTAAAATACAAAGCCTGACGAAAACTCGTCCCGGACTCGTCCCCATCATACGTTTCGTCTGCAACAATCCAAACAACAATGCCTCCATCTTTGGTTATCCTATAAAGCTGTTGTGCAATAGATTTAAAATTAAACTTATATCCATCGTACATTCTTATAGTGTCATACGGAGGAGATGTAACGGTTAAATCTATGCTTTTATTGGGAATCTTTTTCATTCCAAGTGTCGCATCTATACAATACACATTATTAAGTTTTTCTTTAAAATTTTCTATTGTATACTTATTTTTCTTCCCCATTGTTTTCTCTTTTAATCTCTTTCTTAATCTCATCCAAATCAATAAACTTATCTACTGCATTAACCAATTCAACAGATGCAGCTTCTTCCTTTGAAGAAATACCAATAATACGTTTCCCTTGTTGCCTAAGATAATCTATTACAGGAAGAAAATCACCATCGCCAGTAACAAGAATACAAGTATCCCATCTGCTTTTTGTAGACATAATATCTACAGTCATCATTACATCTGTATTTCCTTTTGTCGCTACAATCTGCCCCTGCTGCCTAACTCTTTGTTCTTGTCTTTTCTTTACTGTATATCCTCTGTTAGTTAAGAAAATAGCAAAATTCTTTTTCTTATCATCTTCGTCCCAACTTGTATAATAAAAAGCATTATATAAATCTACATCTCTTTCTAAATATTCTTTAAATTTTCTAAAATCAATAAGCCATCCAAGGGACTTACATGCACCAAATAAATTATCGCCATCAATAAAAACAGCAATCCTCTCTTTTCTAGCCATTAACATATTCCTTTAAGCTTACGTTTTTTACTCCTACACAGGCTACTGCAAAAGCATCTGATACGTTATTTCTTTTAGAGGCCAAAACTTTTTCAAACTTACATCCGCTTCTTTTTTGTGCAAGCTTTAAAATTTTGTCCTTATCTACTTTTGCTGTTCCGGCAAACCCTTTCTTTAAGCTTTGTGGGGGAATAACCTGTTTAGAAATATTATAAACGTACAAAAGCCTTCTTATAACTCCTCCTAATTCTCCTGCAGACTCTCTATACCTTCCTTGCCCCTTTTTAAATCCATAAGCATAACCTTCGATACAGGCAAGAACAGGATTAAACGCTAATAATATTAATCTTATTCTTGTCTCAATAAATAAAAGCCTTTCTGCATCTCTTAGTTTTTCCGCCCTAATAACGCCATACCCTCTGAGCTTTTTAAACTCTCCTTCTAAGTTAAATTGTAAAACAGCCCAGCCAGTTGCAGAAAGAGAAGGATCTAATCCCAAAACATTAACTAAACACATATTATTCTACTTATACCTTTCTTTTTTCTAATCCTAACAACATCTGGAAGCTGTGCATGTAATTCTTTAAGATGGGAAACCAAAACTATGGTTTTAAATTTTGTTTTAAGATCGTAAAGCAATCTAATAAGCCTCTGCCTAGCCTTTTCATCTAGGCTTGCAAACACCTCATCTAAAAATAAAAACTCACAACTAATGCCAGAAGACTCAGACGCAAGTTCCGCAAAACCCAACCCTATTGCTAATACTATCGTTTGTTTTTCCCCGCCAGAATAAGACTCAAACTTTGCTTCTCCTCTAGGTGTTATTATTTGGATATCTAACTTGTTTCTAAGGCTTCCACTTTTTGTTTTACCAGACGTCGTAAAGTTAACTGCTATACTTTCATCCGTTAGTGATTCAAGATAGCCATTTACTTTCAGATTAAGCCTTGGTAAAATATTTTCTACAAGTGCTTGTTTTAAACCTCCGCTTTTAGAGAACATACCAGTTAAGAAACTGTACAGCCTTCCTTTCTCCTTTAAATCTTCTATTTTATCCTGCTTTGCTTTTATCTTTTTCAATTCTTGTTTTTGTTTTGAAATGTTTTTCTTAAGCTGGGATATCTCTGTTTTCTTTGCCTCTATTTGCCCTTTTAATTTAAGCAACTGCGACTCCAAAGAGTCTATTTTATCTTCTGTATATCCAGTTTGTTTAATCTCATCCATAGCAAGTTTAGCACGTCTCGCAGTTTCTTTTCTCCTGTCTATTTCTTTCTGTATAGATTGTATTTCTGTCTCGAAATCTTTTGCAGCTTTTAAAGATATAATTTTTTCTTTTAAAACTCTTGGATCTTCTATGTTTTTTATCTTACCAATCTCTTGTTTTATTTCCTTAATCTCTTTTTTCTTTTCTTCCAGTTGCTTGTTTTCTAACTCCATCTTCTTATCAATTGTTTTTACGCTTTGTAAAGGCTTCTTTGTTAATTTTCCCCTTACATTTTCGTCATATGGTCTGCCACATTCCGAACATTTCTTTTTGCTTTTAATTTGTTTTATTCTGCTTCTTAATAAACGCCTTTCTGTTTTTAACTCTGTTATTGTTTCTTGTATTTCAAAACACTTCTCTTCTACTTCGTCTAACTCATTGTCTAAGCCAGTAAGCCTATCATATTGTTCTTTTGCATGAGAATACTTTTTTTCTAACTTCTGCAATAGGCTTATTCTCTTGTTCGATGTTTTCTTTTTTAACCTGTCTACTCTTTCTTGTTGCTCCTCTATAAAAACATTTGCATTCTTGTATGCAGACCTTGCACTAACAAACCTGTCTTTAAGCTGTTTAAATTTCTGAATTCTGCTTTTCTTTGTATCAAACTTTTGCCTCTGCTCTTGGGCCTCTTCCTCCATCATTTCAAGTAACTCTTTTGCGGATCTAATTTCTTTTCTAATCTTCTTAGGATCTTTTTCTTCTAGTTTTGCTCGCAACTCTTCTATGGAGGAATCGACAGTAAGTTTTCTTGTAGATGCAACATCAGAACATTTCTTTATGTACTGCAAGCTAAGCAAATCCGCTACAAGATCAAGCCTTTCACTTGGGCCTAATGAAACGATTCTTTTAAAATCAAATTGGCCAAATAAAACAGAGTTTCTAAATGTTTCGAAATTTAACCCTACAAGCTTTTCTATATCCTCGTTTGTTTGCTTAGTAGTTTTTGTAGTTAAATCTTGTCCTGTTGTAATGCACCTAAATCTTACAGTTGTAGAATTTAACTTATTACTCCACGTTCTTTCTACTTCATATGTTGCACCATCTTTTTCAAAAACAAAAGTAGCACCTCCCCAATCTTTTCCCCTTCTAACTATATCGGAAAATGTTGCTCCAAACCTTATCGTATATCCAAATAGTGCATAACAAATAGATTCAAAAATAGAAGATTTTCCTGCACCATTTGATCCCATAATTAATGTTAAAGGCTTATCAAAATTAAATACATTTCGCTCTGAACCATATCTAAAACAATGGTTCAAAGTAATGGATACAGGTTTCATCTCTACTCCTTATGTATTCCAGTCTCTTGACAAATGGAAAGCGCTTCTTCTAATAATTGCTTCCTGTCTTCTTTATTTGCATAGCTCCCAATATATTCCTTAATATTACTGTTTACGGAGTTTCTAAAATCTAAAGATTTTGCTTTAGTTCTTTCCCTTTGTTTAATCGCCCATTGTGTTTTAATAATCCTTCCGCCTTTTTCTTTTATCTTTTTAATAACCCTTTCCAGAGGAACTATGCCAACTTCTTCCTTATAGCATTCTACAACTATTTTATAAAGACCGTTTTTTCTTAACTTTCCATTAACAGATTTTGGAGTAACATTCACCTGACAAAGTTGTTTACCTTTTACTTTTATACTTTCTAAACTTTTCCCATTGTAATATAAGAATCTCTTTTGTTCTTCTCTTTCTCCAAAATCTAAATAGTCAGGACTGCCACAATAATAAATATTTTCGTTTATAACCTGTGGCTTATGTATATGACCTAAAATAAAATATTTTGTTTTAAAATACTTCTTAAGAAGCTTTGCAGAAATAGAATGGGACATAGTAAAATTAGATGGCCCTACAGAACATCCGTTTACCGTAAAGTGCCCAAATACAAACTTGTATTTTCCTTTTAGTTTTTTAAGTCTCTTTTTAAACAAGTTTGTGTCTTTAGAATCAAGCTTTTCGAATGGAATAAAAAGCGCACTATCTTTCCCTATCTTTATCTCTGTTGGCTCCATTACAATTTTAATATTTTTGTTCACCAACGGAGTTATAGGAGATAAGCTTGTTGTAGAGCTGCCTACATCATGGTTTCCAGGGATAATAATAACCTGTACGCTTTTAGAAAGTTTTCTAATCCATCTATTAAACTTTTCCCTTATAGAATTAGAAACCAACAAATGATGATAAACATCCCCTGCAATTACAACAGCATCTGCATCATTATCTACTGCAAACCTAAACATTTGTTTTATTATAGCAAACCTATTCAGCCCAGGAAGTTCCGAGCCTAAATGTAAATCAGCAGTCGCGACAAAGCTCATTATGACTTCTCCTACTTCATTGTCTTAAGTATTCCTTCCTTAACTGCCCTAACAAAATTCTTCTTTTGTTTTGTCTTCTTTTTAAGCTTTTTAAAGAAGCCATTTTTGCCCTGACCTTTTACTCCTTCAAAAGAATAATACGACCCTTTTCGCTTTAAAAGTTTTAACTTCTTCCCCCATTCAAATAATTCTAATTTTCGGTCTATACCTTTGCCAAACTTAATAGCAAATCTGGCAACCCTAAAAGGTGCACAAACCTTAGATTTTACAACTTTAGCAGATACTTGGTTTGCAACGGACCTTTCCTTTTCTTTATCCGTTTTTAACCTTCTTATATCAATACGAACAGAAGAGTAAAACTTTAAAGCCTTTCCGCCAGGAGTTGTAGTGCCAGCAAACCCTCCAATCTTATCTCTTGTTTGGTTAATAAACACAACAAGAGATTTGCTTTTGTTTGTTATGGCTACAAGCTTTCTTAACGCTTGCCCCATCATTCTTGCCTGTAGCCCTATGTGCATATCCTCCATTTCGCCATCTAGTTCTTTCTTTGGGACAAGTGCAGCAACAGAATCCACTACAATTATTTTAATCTTATTTTCTACCAAAGATTCAACAATGCTTAATGCCTGTTCTCCAAAGTCGGGCTGGGAAATAATAAGATCACTTATATTAACTCCAAGCCTTTCGGCATATCTAGGATCTAGAGCATGTTCCGCATCTACAAATGCTGCAGAATAACCTTTCTTTTGCGCATTAGCTAAAAGGTGCAAAGCAAGCGTTGTCTTGCCACTACTTTCTGGGCCAAATATTTCTATAATCCTACCAAACGGTATCCCCTTACCTCCAACTGCACAATCTAAAGAATAAGATCCTGTAGAAACACATTCTAAATCCAAAGTTAAGTTTTTATTTCCCTTGGTAACAGAACCTTTTCCATATTTCTTCTCTATTTCTTTTATTGCTTTAAGTTCGTTTTTACCACGTGAGGTCGTCGTCTTCGTCATCGTCGTCGTCCTCATCATCGTCATCGTCTTCTTCTACCTTTTTCTTTTTCTTGCCCTTTTTTCCTTTCTTTCCTTTTCCTTTTTTGCTTTTCCCCTTTTTGTTTTTACCTTTTTTCTTCTTTTTCTTTTTAGTTTCTTCTTCTTCATCTTCTTCATCATCGTCATCGTCGTCTTCTTCTTCCTCATCATCGTCTTCATCTAAATCATCGTCATCATCATCTTCATCGTCTTCATCGTCTTCTTCATCTTCATCTTCTTCTTCATCTGGCTCTTCTTCTTCCTTTTTCTTCTTTCCAAACAAATTAGCAACCTTACTTTTTGGAGAACCATCGTCGTTTACTTTGCCGGAATCTTCAATAGCAATTTTACAAACCTTATTTAAAAGAGCCTTCTCAAGATCAAACTTTCCGTTCTTAAATCTAATGCTAGAAAGCAATTTCTTCAGCCATTTGCCAGTCTTATTTTTTGGTGTAATCTCGCTCGGAGTCCATGTGCTAATAGTTTTTCCTTTGTATTTGCCAGTTAAAAACTGAAACGTCCACTTAATCTGCGGCCCAAACTGTCCCGTTTCTTTTTCTAGCCTTATAACACGAACCTTGTAAACGCCTTCATCAAAGCTAAAAGATTTTCCCTTCTTAAACATTTTCACTACAACAGCCATTCTTTTTTCTCCTTTGCTATCTAAACGAATATCTACTTGCATGTTATTCTTCCGCTAAGCCCATCTCTTTTTTTGCAGCTTCAATATCTTTCTTAACATCTCTTATACACAGTTTTATAAGCTTTTTAGAAATTGTAGAACGTTTTATTTCGTTTGCCTTTTTATCTCCTCCCATAAAGGCTATCGTCCAATGTATTGCACCAAACTTCATAGTATGCCAGCCTTCTTCTATTAAGTTTTCTTCATAGCTTCTCCTTATAACAACTATTTTAGGAAGAAATTTTTCAATTGCTTGCAATACCTTTTTAATCATCTCGCTCTCCAAGCTTAGACATTTAATTGCCTTATTTTTTCTCCTCCTCTTTGCCTAAGCTTCTCGATAGGCATTTGGATTTGACATTCCACTATTTCATAATACTGCGAATAAATATGTAAGCCTTTAGAAATAGTTACCATACTGCCATTTTTTACACCAATCTCGTCCGCCATCATTTGTTTTAAAAGCTCAAGTCCTCCTAGGTTAACAGGAAAACCAGCATATAAATCCCAACTACGAAAATATACAATGAAATGAAGTTTACCATATCTTAATCTGCAATCTATTAAACGTAAACAAGGAGGATCCGTAAGAAGGATATCATTGGGCATAGCTATTTCTATCGTACATTGGTTTGTTCCTTCTCCTGCATATTTAAATTTTCTAATAACTTCGTTATACTGATTACATCCCATTTGAATTGGACTATCTATTCTAAGTTTTAAATTTTCGCGAGATCTTTGGCCTTCATAAACATAAAAACTTTTTTCATGTGGTTTGCTTAAATCTTCTCTAACAACGGATCTTAATTTTGGATTAACTATGCGTTCCCCATATCTGTAATCTTCGTTTTCGCATTTTTTATCCATAAACAAATAGTCCGCCATATACGTCTCTATCTGTTCTCGAGATGCAGGAGGCGGACTAGATAACCCTTCAGGCATTAATGGAATAATCTGCTCCCACGGCCTTTTAATAACAATAGTTATAAAATCAAATTCATACCTCTTTTGCCCTTCGTAACTTCCATGTGTTACAGTATACTCATGTCCAAACTCAAAACACTTTCTTAAAGCCTGATGCCAAGCATCATCTAAGTGCTCTGCTATAATTTGTACAGGGAATAAAAAGCTTCTCACTTTGGCATTCCTTCAAACAACGTTACTTCCAGATTCATAATTTCATTAAACTCTGTTAGAAAATCCTCTTCAGCCTCCGATGGAAGCATCGGTTTAATAGGAGAAATTTTAAACGGCTCAAAATCAATTTCCCAACTTTGAGGATGTGCTGTAATTAAATCCCTTTTTTCTGTCATTAATGTTCTCATATCAGAAATATACACTTGCCTAGAAAATATTAACCCTGGAGGAATATCAAACTTCTTGGCAACTAAAGTTAAAAGGTTATCTTGCAAATCTTTTAATTCTAAAAAGCTCCTAAGAATGGGAGAAGGACAATCAAAAGTATATGCTTCAGCTGCATCGTGTAAAAGCCCAGCAAGCCTTAAAAGCCTATTCTGCACACCGTCTTGTTCATCGTTTATTAACATTCTCGAAACAATTACGCTATGTTGCGCAACAGAATAAAACCTTACTGTATGGCCTGAAAACCTACACATATTAGAAAGAGCATGGGCAATATCTTTAATGTCTATTGATTCAATATCCGGATTAAAAGGAAAAAACTGCTTACCAGATGCAGTAACAATCCAAGCGTCATATACCTTCTTCATTCTTTTACTCTCCAAGTATACTCTTTAGTTTAATAAACGTTGCAATTAATTGCAGATCCTTTATACATCCAAACCTAAATCTCATATCGCAATCTGCAAGCGCAATAATAGCCTTTTTGTTTTTCTCTTTTATACACTGGCTTACTAAGCCAGTTAAAATAGAATCATTATCTACAGAATAAACCAAATCTTTAAACTCTTCTATTTCTAAAGACAATATATCTTGTAAAAGCTTTGCCGAACCTTGTATCTCTCTCCCGTGAATATGAGATTCCAATAAGTTTAATAACGCTCTTGCATCGCCATCTGCCTCTAAAACAATTCTTTTAACTTTAGAATCTTTAACTACAATACCTTCTTTTTTAGCAACACGTTTTACAAGTTTAGCAAGCTTATTATTCTGTATCTTTACAAACCTATAAACCTGGCACCTTGACTTTATAGGCTTAATAATTTTGTTTTCATAATTACAAGATAAGATAAACCTACAATGTTCGTAATTTACTTCCATTATTCTTCTTAGCGCATTTTGTGCATCTTTTGTTATTTCAGAAGCCTCATCCAAAAACACTATTTTAAACCTGTGAAAGCCTACTGTCTTTGCAAAGTTGTTTATTCTTTCCCTTACTACTGCAATCCCCCTATCACTGCTTGCATTCAATTCAAGAAAAGCATTCTGCCAAGTATTTCCCAAAACATTTCTTGCTACGACGTGAGCTAATGTAGTCTTACCTAATCCCGCATCTCCACTAAATAACATATTTGGAATTTCTTTTTTCTTCTCAATATAATCTTGTACAGGTTTGACTATATGATCCTGGCCTATTATCTGGCTGAACTTTTTTGGCCTATACTTTTCTGTAAACATCTTAAATATCCAAAACTTGTTCAATTACATTTTTACTTTGTTCAACAAGAACATTTAGACTCTCATGATCTAAAACTACATGCTTACCTCCAAAAATTTCTAAATCTCTTACAGCAGTTAAATATCCCTGTCTTGCCTGTTTTACTATTTCTAATTGTTCAAACCCAGAATCTCCCTTTGCCCTGACTAAAGATTTTTCTGGATCCGCGTCTATTAGAATAAGTAGCTCTGGAATAAAATATGTTTGCATAAACGCTTTTACAAACAAACCATAATCACATTTTCCAATTATGACCTGATAAACATAAGTAGAAAGCCAAAACCTATCCATTAAACAAATATCATACATACTGTTATGATCTGGATCTTCTAGTATTGTTTTAACTAAATGTGTTTTTGTAGCACAAAATAAAAACAATTGTACTAATGGATCTATAAGTTCATCTACTTGTCTAGCTATTGGCCGAATTAGTTCCCCTAGCTTTGTAGTTCCGGGGTTTACTACAGTACAAACACTATACTCTTTTTCTTCAAAGTATTGCTTTAACATTTTTATAATTGTACTTTTTCCACATCCATTTATTCCTTCGAAGCATATAATTTTCATTCCCGCTCTCCAGAATATTTAATATAACGCAATCTTCTATCATACATAACACTAGGCTTAATTAGAGATAGCATTCTGTATATAATTTTATCCTTTACTTTTTCCATATATAAATCTATCTTTGCCAACCATAAAAAATTCTCTTTATCATTTTCGTCTATATTACTATTTAACCATCTCATTAAAAGTCTTAAAGGAGGCTTATGTTGTTGCAATAATTCAAAAACTTTTAGTCTTTCTTTCCCAAGTAATATAGCCTTTATACAAAGAAACAAATCAAACTCATCTTCTGTATCTTTTGAATGTACAACTTTATCGAAAAGGCTATCTATATTTTTAGCCTTAAATTCTTTTGCAGTTACACAAACAACATTATCTGCCTTATTCAATAGCTTTTTTAGCTTTGGCTTTTGTATCCTACAGCAATCCAAATCGATAACTATTTTACAATCTATTAGAGACTGTGCAGCTAACTTATTTGCCGTAGGGTTATCTATGTAAACCACATTTTCTTTCTCTTTTGGTTTGTACCTTCCGATATAAAGAACATTCATTTTGTTACCTTAAAATGCGCCCCTGCCTTCTTCCGTTATTAAATCTTGCGCATCTGCCATTACATCAAACTCGCTCATTTCCCCTATATCTTCAAAACCATGCTGTTCTTGTTCTTTACTTTTAATATAAGCGTATATCTCTTTTAGCTTATCGTTTAAATAATGAATAACAGCCTGATAAGAACTAATATAACTCTCTGCATTTTTCTTTGTCATAAGAGAACAAGAAAATGCAATTCTTAATTGCGTTACTGCTTCGTACGCAGAACCTAGTGCTATGCCATAAAACTTCTTAACATTCCCTTTCGACCTATTATGTCCTTCAGATATGTTAGACGGGACAGATACAGCAGATCTAAATAGCTGCTTACCTAACGTTTCTTTTGTAAAATAATTCCAGCTTTGTACTTCTTTATATATTTCCCCACAAAGTTGTATACAATTTTTAATAACGTCTTTAAGCTCTAAGCCATTATTTTTCTTTTGCTTTCTTGGCATTCCTAAGCCTCCTCTTTTTAGCCTTTAAATGCCTATCGAATACTTTCTTTTCAGACCCGTTTATTATCTCCCAAAAAGAAATAAGCCTTCTCCCATGTGCAATAAATGCACCTTTCTCTACAGTTGGAGTTGTTTGACCAGCAAGATATATCTTCATAGTTTTAAACGAGAGTATTTACTTTATTAATCTCGTCCCTATTCACTTTATTAAAATAATCTTCTATCTCTTTATAAAAGATAGCACAAACTTCTATTCTAAACTCGTAAGCCTTTTGCACACTCGAAAGCTTTTTAATTGTATATCTTTTTCCATTGTTAAAATACTTTATGCCTATCTTTTCAAGATACCATGCAAGTCTTATCTTATATTTTTTAGGCAGTTTAGTATAATGGTTTTTAGCTCCTACACTTTTTTCCGACATAGTTATTTCTATAATAGGCTTATCCCAAGCAGATTGATTAAACAAATCAGGAGGAACTAAAATTGCACCATTACTTGCTATTTGAATCCAACTTGTAGAATCTACAGAATAAAAAGGGAATTCCGTAAGCATTTTTATAGATGTAATTGCAAAACCATGTAACTTAATATTCTTACCTTGTATTTCACTAAATACCTTTCTTATCCAGCTTATCTTGTGTTTCCTATCTCTTTTATCTCCAACAATACCTCCTAATGCAATATAATCATATCCTTTATCTATATACTTATGTAACCATTTAATATGTTCGCCATAGTGATAAACAGGCAATGGTCTTAAACCTTGTTTTTCCATTTCCCTATGAACTATAAACGTTTTTTTACCATCTCCTATAACATCTACATTTGCATAAACATTTAAATACTTCTTATATTTATGGCAGAATTCAATATAAGAATTTAGGTAATCTTTAAACTCTGGTGTATTAATATAACTAGAATCTGTTATAGATCTATTTTTCTTTATAATCCTTGTATAGATTGAAAATGCACCAGAGTTTTTTAGAATAACAGATCCAATACCTCCAGAAAATCTTTGGCTATCCGTTTCAATATCATATACATATCCTTCATATTTTATCTTTCTGTTAGTTTTTACAACATCGGAACGTTTAACAAGGTGTTTCCCTTTATTTGTTTTATTATTAGAATTAAACATCAAACGATAATATCCTTCTCCTTCTTCTAGAATTGTAGTTCTTTGTTTAGTAGTTTGAGAAATTAGATATAATATTCCCGCAGCAAGAATCTGAAAATTTGTTGTACAAGAAACAAATTCTTGTTTTTGAGCTATAGGCTTCGTGCCGTTTTCGGCATAATAGCCTCTTAAGAAGGCCATTTTAACATTTGTCGGAGCATTTAAAATAACTCTAGGGACTTTTTTAAACCCATTTTTTGTATAAAACCATTTTCTAAATCTTTTTGCTATCTTTCTATTATATATAGAACATTCATAACATCCGTCTTTGCTTTTATAATCTGTCATATCTAAGTGCATTTCTTTTTTTACTATTCTTTTTACTCTTTCTATTATTTTTTTATCTTTATTACTAACTATTCTAATTTCACTTCCGTTTCTATCTGTTCTTTTTGTAACAGACCCTTTCGCTGCAAACATTCCATAAACCCAAGCAAGATCTTCGCTTCCAATAAAAGTTCCATATTTTCTTACAGGATAATTATTCTTAATTAAAATGTTGTTTCCAGGCTTAACATTTTTTGCATCTACCTCTTTTCCGTTATGATTAAATAAAGAATGGTTTGGAGACGTATCTACAAGCCCCGTATGACAATTTACTCTTCTAAGGCTTCCAGAATAATAATGCCTTTGAATGCGCTTAATTCTTGTCCATTTTCTCCTTAACTTTGTTCCATTTTGCCCATCGTAATACAAATTAAGCCATACATACATTTTGTTTACTGGAACACACTCCTTTTCTTCTTTTTTAAAAGAAGCCAGTTCTTCTATCGGAAGAATATCTATATCTCCCCATTTAGAATCATTATATTTTATTAATATGGGAGTATAATCAGGAACACTATCTATAAATATATCAGGCTTTGTAACTGCCATCTTTATTTTCTTCTTTCTAAATAAGAACATTTGTTTAACACGTTTTTGTTCTAATATTTCAAAGTAAGATATCAATCTCTTTATTTTTATATTGTGTACAAATATTCCTTCGTTTTTCGGGATACCCTTTATCCCACCTATTGTTCCTCTGCCAGCAAAATATATTTTCATTACATTGGGCTTAAATATTGGTCATAACCACAAGACCTAAGAGTGCAAGCAGGACATTTCCCACATCCCATCCCCCACGGATTCATATCTTCATTTCCTTCATAACAAGTTAAAGTATTATGAATAATAATGGGCAAACATCCTAAGTCTTGCGCCATTTGAAATGTTTCTTCTTTTGTTTTAAACATAAGCGGAGTATGAATAATAATATTAGAATCAGATCCAAGATTTAAAATTGCCTGTAGCCCTTTTATAAAATCGTCTCTACAATCCGGATATCCGGAATAATCTGTTTGACAAGTTCCAGCTACTAAATGATCACAACATTCTGCCTGAGCAATAGCATGTGCAATAGTAAAAAACAAAGTATTTCTGTTAGGTACAAAAGAAGCAGGAAGATCTTCTTTTAACATATGAAAACCACTAACATCTTCCGTAGAGTTTAATAATGCAGACGGAACGATAGTAGCCAAATCTAAAGAAATAACACGATGTAACCTTACTCCTGCTGTTTTTGCATTTGTAATCGCTAGAGATACTTCCTTTTTGTGTCTTTGCCCATAATCAAAAGTAACTGCTACTATTTCATCAAAATGTTCTTTTGCCCAATACAAACAAGTAGTTGAATCTTGCCCTCCAGACAAAACAACTAGCGCATCATTGTTTAATTGTACTTGCACTCTTTCCTCCTTTATTTTTTTCTTGCAATTATAATATCTTCGTGTACGTCCCATCCAACTTGTGCGTCTGCTTTATTTGTGCCAATATCAATAGCACTTCTTGTCCAAGGATCTTCAATAGATGACGCAGAAGATCTAAGGCTCCAAAATTGATAGTGTAATTTTAAACCAGCCTTTCTAATAACATTGTGTATTCTCATGCCGACAGGATAATACTTTCCGTTTTTAAAACTGCTACCAAGTATATTACAAATAAACCCTTTACTTTTAACAACCCTTTTGCATTCTAAATATATCCTATAGCTTTGTTTTAGAAAATCTTTAAAACTAGAATTCTTTTCCATACTTTTTTGTTGATTGCCAAATCCCCAATTACTAAACCAAGGAAAAGACATTATTAATAAATCAACTTGTCCGTCTTTTAAATGAGAAAGGTTTTCTGCATTGCAAACTTTTACAATTGGAACCTTCACTTTAATCCCATCTTTCTTTGCAAACTTTTTCCATCTTTCTTTAAAGCTTTCAATCTGCTTCTTATGAACATCGCTTCCGTTTGCGTTTCTGTTTAACTTAACAGCCTCATATAAAGTAGTTCCACTTCCAAGCATGGGATCGTATACAAGATCTCCTTCGTTACTATAAAGCAGTATAAGCTTACGAACAACAAAAGGGAAAGTTCTTCCTGTAAACGTAACAGCCTTATGAAAAGGAACTTTATTGTATTCTTGAATCTGTTGTTTTGTGGGAATCCAAACAGAAGTTAGTATCGGTCTGCCCCCCCTACTATATGCGGGCTCTTTAATACCTCTAGACCTATTAAGCTTAACTTGTGTATTTATATCTAATTTTTTCTCATCTGTCCCGTCTACAAGACGCATTATATCAAACTCCTTATATTCTCCTGTTTTATTTCCTCTTTCATAAACGCAACTCTTTCCCCTATAGGCATACCTTTTAAAGGAAGAAGTATTTTGCATCCCGTTTTCTTTATATACGGAATCAAACCTTTATAATACTTCTTGCCAGCTAAAAGGATTACCTTTTCTATTTTATTGCCAATAAGATAATAATAAAGCGCATCGCCAGTTACAGAATACCAAGCTTCTATTTCTTCTTTGCCCATTTCTTTTAACGTTTTATTGTATGGTTTAATCCAAGTATCTAATCCTAACAAGTGATGCTTTGCAGAAAGAATTGCTATCTGATCTACATTTCTCATTCTTGCATACTTAAGACTTGTACTAAACAAAGTAGAAGGAGAATATAAGTTTTCTGCACTTACTCTTTTATTTGTCTTAAGTTTCTTTTTTGAACAAGAAATCAGTGCAATCGTTCTCATCTTAGTAAGCTCAACAATTCCAATCTTGCAGGATTTCCCTTGTCTCTAAAAACTCCAAGCATCTTACTTGTAACCATAACACTATTCTGCTTATTTACTCCGCGCATAAGCATACACAAATGCTGTGCTTCAATTACAACACCAACACCTAACGGATTAGCTGCTTCTTGTATTGCCTCTGCTATTTGTCTTGTAAGCCTTTCTTGTATCTGTAATCTCCTGGCAAAACATTCTAAAGCTCTTGCAAGCTTACTTGCGCCAAGTACAACATTATTATTAGGAATATATGCGATATGTGCTTTGCCAATAAACGGAAGCATATGATGTTCACACATACTGTATAGTTCTATATTTTTCATCATAACAACTTCATCGCATTCTTCTTTAAATTCTTTTTCAAGTATCTTTTGCGGATCCATATCGTATCCGCCATAAATTTCGAGCCAAGATTTAACAACACGTTCCGGAGTACCTTCTAAACCTTGCCTATTTGGCTCCGGATCTATACATTCAATAATTCCTGAAACATACTCTAAAGCATCTTCTTTTACAAATCTCATTATCTAATCCCCAACATTTTGTGAAGCTGTACAGATAATCTCCAATTTGGATTTTTCTTTACTGCATCTATTGTTTCCTGAATATTTGTCATACCAGAAACTTCTAAAGGTTGTAAAAATCTATACTGGCTTTGGATATGAGAGTATTGACTTAAATCTTGGCCTTGATAAACAACCTTAAGCTCATCGCATACGCTTAAAGCTGCATCCTCTTTTTTTGGAGAAAAAGTAATCCAATCAAAATGCTTTCTTAAAAACCCATAATCTATATTTTGTCCATTTGTCTCTATCGCAGTCCAATAATTCCTACTATCTCTTATTACATTTGAAATTGCACAAACATTTTGAAGAGTAGGTTCCCCTCCTGTAAACACTACTCTTTTACAATAGTAAAACCTTGTAATCATATCTATTACAGTTGGCAGATCTACTTCTATTTTTGCATTATGATCTGTATCACAAAAGGTACAGTTTAAATTACATCCGGCAAGCCTTACAAAAACTGCGGGCATCCCACTATGTAATCCCTCTCCTTGTATTGAATAGAAAATTTCTGAAATAGAAAACAACATTATATTATCCTTCCTTGCGGATCTTGGTTATAAATAGCAACACTTCCGGGAGTCTCTTCAACCTCAACCTGTACACAAAAAGGAATCATGTCATAAATATACTTTGCAATATTTTCAGCAGTAGGAGGATTAATAAACTCGTTAAGAAGCTTATCTGAATGGTCCAAGCTTTTTACAACCCTTTTAATTTCTGCAAAATCAACAAGAATGCAATCTTCTTTTCCAATAGCAAAATCTTTTCCTCTGCAAGTAACAGTAATTTTCCAATTATGCCCATGAATGTTCCGGCAATCCCCATTATAATCAGGAAGAAAATGTGCAGCAGCAATAGTAACTGTTTTCCTAAGATAATACATTTTACCCTCTCTTAGTAATTATGTGGATGTTTTTGAATTTGTTTCCATGTCTAATTAAGATGCCAGGAAAACTAGACTCAAAGAAAACCTTCGCCTCTCCTTCTAACGCACCAAATACTTCTTTTGCACCATGCCCTAAATCTATTGTCATAGGCTTTGTTATCTTAACCTCCGATGGTCTTACCTTTGTAGAAAAAGAACTTGAATCCTTTTTTACCTTCACTATAATAGCCTTTTTCTGCAAATCAAAAGAATAAATATGTTCATCTAATGTATCTGCATCTTTAACTATCTCTTGTAGCTGTTCTGCCTTTACAACAATATAGTTTGATTTAAAATTTCCTTTTATCTTAGGAGTTTTTACTACATTATCTTCTACCTGAATCGCATCCGCACTAGAAAAGCTATCTATCGATTTAACCTTTGCAGTTTCAATCCTTGCTATTTTTCTTTTTTGTTTAATTTTAACGATCTTTTTTTCTACAAGAATTTCTACGTCCCCATCAAACCTGGCAAGCATCTTCATAAAAAGGACAATGTTTCCTATTGCAAGTTTGCCAACCTTCTTAACAGACGTCTTTTTTCTTAAATTAAAATAAATAGCTTTCGCAGTATCCAAACCAACACATGTAATTCCTTTTTGCTTTACTTGTAAAAGACAATCAAATACAAGTCCATCTAATAGTATGCTTGCAAGAAAAGATTTTAAATCCTTAGCATCTATAATAAAATGACTCATTCCGTTCTTCTCCTTTCCGCCTCTAAACTTTGTATAGCTGTTTCAAGAGAATCAACAAGTTTATTTGCCCTAAACATAACATTAGAAAGAATAAGGGAAAGCTCTTGTGCCTTTGCTTCCCTTATTCTAAACTTTTTACACTTCATTTCTGCTTTGTTAGCAGTTGTACTATCCGTTATTTTAGATCCTTCGTTTTCTGCCTCTTCTTTTATCTTAATAAAGAACTCCGCATACTTAGATTTTCTTAAACCGTTTGCTCTAATAAATGCACCTTCTGCCCTGCCAGCTTCTACTGCAAGAAATACATTTAATGCTGCTAAAGACATTTTGTCCTTTAGTAGCCCATCTGCCCTATTTTCACTTACCAAAGATGCAATACCTATACCTTCATACTTAGTCACAATCTTTAAAATCTTGCGTACAGTTATAAATAAAGGCTTATCATTTTGAAAACTTTCCCAATCTATTTTAACCTTTTTCTTTACACTAGGATTCCGCTTTGACATAATGCGCCCCCCATTTTATCTTCTACTTTACTTGTTATATCTATTATTTCCCCTTCGTTATAACAAAGGATTTTATTATCCGAAAGCAACTTGCCTTGTACAAATATTATTTTATGCTTCTCTAAATATTTGCTAAACTTTTTATCTGTTTCTTTGTTTAAATAAACAAATACATCACCTCTATGATCTTGTATCTTTACAACTTTAGAAGACTTGCCAGACATCCTAGTTTCTACAGAAAGTATAATGCCAGCAACACAAACAGAATTCCATCTTTGGAACTTCCTAAGCTGATGAGAAGAAATACAATACATAGAAAGCAAATAACTCTTCACATCTTCGTTAAAAAATGGATGGTATAAAACAAAACCAAAAGCTTCTGTCGCATCCTTTATTACATTGCTTTTCTTTAGGTCAAATATTTGCTCCTTTCTTATACTATTAAACTGCCTTTTAACAGCTTGCCTTTGTTCTAAACAATCAAATACTCCTGCTCTTATTAGATTTACTATCTTCCCTTTGTGAACCTTTCCGCTGATACGCTTTATAAAATCTTGAAAAGACGTAAATGGTTGTTTCTTAATAATTTCTTCCGCGGATGCACCTTTTATTGTTTTTATCTTGTCTAATCCAAACCTAATCCCGTCCTCTCCTATAATAAAACCAGTTTTAGAAGCATTTATATCAGGAGGTAAAATTTTAACACCATACTTTCTTGCCTCTCCTATATACCTATTTAATTTGTTCTGTTCAGATCCGTGTTTTTTATCTTTAATTGTTGCTGTAGTTGTATTAGAAAGCAATCCACAAAAGAACTCTTTTGGATAGTAGTTTTTTAAATACAGAACCTGAAAGAATAAATATGTATATGCAACACTATGGCTTTTATTAAAAGAATACTTAGTAAAGGAAAGGATAATCTTCCATAAGTCTGTCGCGTCTTCTTTGTCCATCTTTTTAGACGCACGTTTTATAAAATCTTTTTTAAGTTTCTTAACTTCCACATCTTTAAACATCTTCTTAGCAGCAAGCTTTCTATACCTATCTGCTTCAATAAGTGTATATCCTACCAAATGGAATATGCGCATAACCTGTTCTTGGTATACCAAAACTCCTCTTGTATCCGCAAGCAATGCGTTAATCTCATCGCTATTAATTTCCATTCCTTCTCTATATAAAAACCTATCTACTGCCCCTGCCCCTAACGGGCCAGGACGGTTTATAGCATTTATAGCTGCAATCTCATCAAACGTTTCTGGTTGTATTTTCCTAAGCAGCTTAATCGCGGATTCTGTTTCGAACTGGAATCCTCCAGTAGTATTTCCTTTTTGTGCTTCTTTTATAAGCTTTTTATTCTTTAAATTTAAATTCCAAATTTTGTTACCGAGGTCTTTTCCGCTATGCTGCTTTACAAGGTCTACGCTATCAGAAATAATAGAACAAGTATTTAAACCAAGAATATCTAGCTTAACCAAACCAATATCACTTAGCTCTCTTCCTCTAATGCCTTCTGTATATCCAGAAACAATTGCACCTTTAGCCTTAACCAAAGGGCAATAATGGTAAACTGGTTTTGGTGTAATAAGTAATCCGCAAGGATGTACGCCAGTATTCCTTAAAAGCTCAGACGCAGCTTTAGCAAACTTAATCCACTTCTTATGTCTTTTCCAAAAATCTTTTAGTGTTCCGCTTATATTTTCGTAAGCCTTTTTAAAAGCAGACTCATCCTCTGCTCCAACCCTATATATCTCATTTGCTATTTCATCTATTGGTCTTTGTGGGAGTTCAAATACCCTTCCAATATCTTTTAAAGCTCCAACCTTACCAAATGCACCAAATGTTCCAACCCTGGCAACTTTATTTTTTCCATATTTGTTTGCTAAGTATTCAAAAATCCTATCTCTTTTATTTGCATCAAAATCTAAATCAATATCCGGCATATCTACTCTACTCTCGTTTAAAAAACGTTCAAAAAGTAGACTATGCGGAATAGGATCTATTTTTGTTATATCTAATATATATGACACTAAAGAACCAGCAACAGATCCTCTAGCTGGCCCTACAAAAATATTATTTTCATTACACCAATTTACCACGTCATAAACGATTAGAAAATAATCATGAAAACCAAGCTTGTTTATAACTCTTAGTTCGTTTATTAGTCTTTTCTTATAGCCTTTCTTTTTTAGTATACCTCTTTTCTTTGCAACTTTTTTAACAAAGCTTTCGAACTCTTTTTTTGTCATTCCCATTTTGGGGATATGCACTTTGCCAAAAGGTATTTCTAAATCACATCTATCTGCAATACGAACAGAATTATTACACATTCTATTAAATACTTTTTTACTTATTTTATGGCCCCACTCTTGACAGTTATTCCAAAGCTCTTTTTTACTCATTAAGTACAAGTTTCTTGCAGAATAAGTCTGCAATGTTTTGTCTTTCATTGTTTTATTTGCGCGAACGGCAAGAATAAAATCTTGAAGAGCTATATCTTTTGGGATGGCATAATGAGAATCTAGAGTAACAAGGGGTTCTATATTTGTCCTATCCGCAATATCAAGCAGCATTTGATTGTATTGAATTTGAGCTGCCATTTCATTTATTTGCAATTCGATATAAAAATCTTCCCCAAACTTTTTCTTCCACTTTTTTGCTTTTGTGATTATTTGTTTTTCTGTTCCTTTGCTAAGCAAACCATTCATACATGCAGTAGAAATAATAAGCCCTTCTGAATTTTCAAATACCATTTCTGTTGTGGTTCTAGGTCTATAATAGAAGCCTTTTATATTTGCTTCACTCACAATTTTAAGGAGGTTTAAATATCCTTTGTAATTCTTACAAAGAATTATGACGTGGTTATAATCCCTTGTTTTTTCATCCCTATTATCGTCAATATACATTTCGCATCCGACAATAGGATTTATACCCTTCTTTTTACAAGCTTGGTAAAACGCTATCGCACCAGACACATTTCCGTGATCAGTTAAAGCAATGGAAGACATTTCTAATTCAGATGCACGATTTACTAGCCTATCTATAGTAACGCATCCGTCTAAAATAGAAAACATACTGTGAGTGTGCAAGTTGCAAAAATTCATACCGTAGAAGTCCTAAGCTTTTTTGCAATTAATGCTATAACATCTTTTTCTTCTTGTGTTTTTATAGCATCTAATATTGCAGGGATATCTTTTATCAAAATAAAATGTTTGCTTTTTGGTTTTTCGCCTTTACTTATTATATCAACGCCATCAAAAGAAAACCTTTTTAATAGCTTAAGATAAAGGCTAACTTTACTTTTATCTGCATCTATGGTCATCGCACATTCCTTTTTCTACTAGCATAGTAAGAAATAGATATATATCTCTACACTTCCTGTACAAAGAAGATTGAGATAAGCCTTTTTTTCTTGCTAGTCTTGCAAAATCTATATCTGGATCCCTATAGATCCTTCTATAAAGTCTCCAGCTTTCCTTAGAAAGCCTTTCTTTAAACAATCTAAGCAAATCCCGTACAATTACTTCATCGTCCATAAAGTTCTTAGTATCTTCCGCCTCTTCTTGTATATCTATATCCGTATGAAATTCTATTTCTGTAAAAGTAGGCATATTTATAATAGTGCCTCTCTTTGTTTTAATAGATTTAAGCATACGAATAAATTTCTGTTCTACTGCTATGCTTGCTATTGTTTTAAAAGACGCACGATGAATATCGTACTTAGGTATTACCTTAAAATGGACATGCAGCATAGCCTCTTGTACTAAGTCATCAAAAGTTCTATCCGGAAAGTATTTATAAAATCTAGCAGCAATAACTTTAACTGTATTAATTATATCGTAGTAAATAACCTCAAAAATCTTATGCTTGCCTGTTTCCCTGTATCTTTCTACTCTCCTATCTAGTTTTGTTGTCCGTCTTTTTCTTGACGATTTACGTTCTTCCCCCATATTAAACTCTCCTATCCCATTGTTATCAAAATATTGTTAATACACGAGCCGGGATTCGAACCCGGACGGCCCGTCGGCCGAGGGATTTTAAGTCCCTTGCGTCTGCCATTCCGCCACTCGTGCCTAATTTTTTATTTATCGTATTTGTTAAGTTGTTTACACGTTTCTTCCAGTTGTTTAACCTGAATAACAGCATTATTTAATTCACGTACAAGCTGTTCCGCTTCTTCTACTGTTAAGCATATCTGCCCTTACTTCACATGCCCGTGAACTGAAATTCCAGGTCTAACATCCTCTAGCATAAAAAGCGTATGCCCATTTAGAGAAAGCATAACATCCGGTCCATCTCCCCAAGTACAAGTTGCTTTCATTTTTATCCTCCTTTATTCAGCCCGGTGAGAATCGAACTCACGACTCACGGCTTAAAAGGCCGTTACTCTACCTAGCTGAGTTACGGGCTGTTTTTATTACATAATGGGCCCGCAGGGATTCGAACCCTGGCAAACATAGATTATGAGTCTACTGCTCTGGCCGCTGAGCTACGGGCCCTATGTGTTATACACTTTGCCTTTTAACTACTTCTTTTTCTACTTTATTTAAAAACGTTCTTGCTAGAGTTTGTAATTCCCCTAATTGAAAATTATCTATTTTGTTTAAAAGATTATCGTCTATTCCTACTAAGCTTTGTTTTATGCCTTCTATTTTTGTTTCTCTTATAATTTTCTTTACCGTTTCACTTTGCCCCATGTTACTTCTCCTTTTTCTTTTTCCTTTTGCGTTTCCTTTTCTTTTCTAGTGCAAACATGGTGCATTCCCGGCAAAGCTCGTGAAAGTACCCTGTTGAATAAATATCTTTTCCTTCTAGCCCGTTTACCTTACTTAAATTCATAAGCCTTTCAATATAAACTTGTCCATCATAGTAGTAATATTTATCCATTAAATACTTCTTCTTAAAAACAATCTTTTTAAGCTTTAGACATTTTAGCGCATATAACTTAAGAGCTGTTTTAAAAGACTTAGTCTTTAATAGATAATACCTAGGACGTCTGCCATCCTTTTTTCTAGGCGGAAGACAAACACAGAAAAACCATTTCTTCTTTTTCTTTTTATCCATTACATTTTTCGCAAACTGTTATTGCCCAAACTTTAGGCAAAACAATATCTTGAACCCATTTCCCGCAAAGGCCACAATGCCCTCCTACTTGTAATTCTTTTATTTCGTACAGGCAAAATAGCCTTTTTACTATTCGTTTAATCATCGTATTGCCTTCTTACATCCGCCATCTTCTCACAAGAAAGCATTCTGTCAGACGCACAAGAATGGCACATTAAAGCTTCTGCTTCTACGCCAGATATTTCTTTCCCACAATATCTACATCTACAATCTGCTTCCAAGCCAAGCTCGTTTATTCTAAAACATTCTTCACAAAGCTTCAAATCTACTAAGTTAGATTCGTGTAAAATACTTTTCCCACATTTTGCACAATATTGATGATCTGAAACATAAGCATCACCAGAAACCTCTGCATCAATCATTTTATCTGTCCAAAGCGTTTCCTCAATCCAATTAAATTCTTCGTCTACTAATGCAGTAAAATACATTGGACCAGAAGACCAAGGTTCTACTTGTGTTTTTTCGTAAACTTTTCTTCCGTCCTTTAAAAGAAATCCTCCCATTTTAGTTTCCATTATTCCCATTATATCTTCATAACCAAACTTTCCTTCAAGTGTTCCCTTTATAACATGTAACCTTACATCGCTAACCATTTTTTGAATTTGTGGATCTCCATTTTCATCCAAAGGGATTTTGTTTTCTACTATTAAAACCTTTTCTTTTTGTATTCTTTGATCAAGCCATTTCTTTGCGTGAGGAGCTAAACCGATATACTGTGCACTTCTACTCATGCTTTTCTCCTTCAAAAAGTTCTACTTTGTAGAACATTCCATCCTTGTAGTCAAATTCCCCTATAAGCTTAGCTCCTTCAGGCAAAACTGTTTCTTTAAACGCAACCAAAGGAACAACCTTGCCACAAATAAGCCTTCTTGCTCTTACATAAACCTCTTGTCCTCGTCTCTTTAAAAATTCTTGTTTATTAGACATTTAGAAACAGACCAAGCATACTAAGCATTTCGTATCTTCTTTCTCCATCAAACTTTTCCCTTGCAGCTTTCGCAAGTGCACTACAAGCTCCCCAAACGTTTTTTTCTTGCCCATCAAAGATTTCCTTGCCCCTGCGAACAAGAGCAGAATTAAACCTGTACTTTTTTCTTTTAAGCTCTGCCCATGTTTTAAAATCTTTAATGTCCTTCTTTCTCGCTTTCTTAATTAACGATTCTGCTTTTTCTTTATATTTAGGAAGATCAATAATTACATTCGTAATATCTTCCTTTAACTTTTCGATTGTTGTTCCAGGCTTTGGCCTATACATTCTTTTTTTATCTAACGCAAGAATAATAGTAGAATCGGATGCCTCCCTATGAAGAATATAATCCATTCTAAACAGATGGTTCCCGATCTCAGAATTGGAAATATGTATGCCTGTAAAAACTCCCTTCTTTTTATCCCCGCCTTCAAAAAACAGGTTTTCATCCGGAAACATCAAGCTAATGTGCATTGAAGTAGAAGAAAGATATTGCCAAACAGGAACAATCTTTGGAAAGATTGCAATCTGTGTATTTTCTTCGTTTGGAACTGTTACACTAATCCCGTTCTTAATAAGATCTTCAAAAATCTCAATAACAGCACTATTCGTAAATAGCCTTGCCTTTTGTTCTAGGTCTACAATTCCCCTAATAACCTTTTCCTTTAGAAGCAGACAAACCTTCTTTACCTTTGGAACTGCAGAAAGCCAATAATTAATATTGGCAGAACGAAGACTGGGCGGGCAGGACGCAATGTATTCTTCTGGTATGCTAAGAATAGAACAAAGCTGTTTAAATGCAACTTTATCCATTTCAAACGCCTTCTTTACAACAGTAGTATTTTTCTTTTTATTTTTGCCGATAACAAGCAGCTCTGGAAACTTAGAAGTAGATGTGCCAGACCTAAGCCTACAAAGCTTCCCTTCTTTTTTCCTTTTACCTCTGTCGTCGATCGCAATTTGTTGTTTAATTGTTTTCATTTGTATTCTCCCTTGCTTTGCTCTTACTTTAGTTTCTCTTCACGAGAATATAGAAAATGTTTTTGTTTATAACATAACATGCAAGGAGCCAAACTATACAGAACAAACAATTCTTATATTGTGACATAATGTAAACCTTCTGTTTTGTAAGCAGCTCTGCATCTTGAATTGCTTCTGCCTTCTCGGTATAGTTTACTAACTCTCCTGCAATAAGAATTGCAGTTAAAACCAAAACAGCAAGCATAAGAATAATGCCAAGATACTTAATCTTGTTTTGCATTTTTTGCTTCCTTTAATGTTATTAAAAACTGTGGGGCCCCTAAGCTAAATTGCAAAGGGGCCCCACTTTTTATAGGAGAGTTTTATTTATGCTGCTGTTTTAAAAATCGTCGTCGTCATCGTCGTCGTCCTCGTCGTCGTCCTCGTCGTCATCATCTTCATCCTCGTCGTCTTCATCCTCGTCGTCTTCATCCTCGTCGTCTTCTTCTTCCTTTTTAGCCTTCTTTCCCTTTTTGCCTTTTCCCTTTTTCTTCTTAGGCTTTTCTTCTTCCTCTTCTTCATCATCCTCGTCGTCTTCTTCTTCCTCTTCCTCTTCTTCCTTTTTCTTCTTCTTGCCTTTGCCCTTCTTTTTACCCTTACCCTTCTTCTTGCCCTTACCCTTCTTCTTCTTGTTAGCCTCAGAAAGCTCCTTCACCTTTTCGGTAAGGTCCTTCTTAATGTTCTTAGCATCAGCAAGAATTTCCTGCACAATCTTCTTTGCAGTTTGGCCCCGCTTGTGATCTCCATCAGCAAGCATTATTTCAATTTCATCATTCAGGTGCACCATTGCGTTCAACAACGTTCCACAGGACTTTACAAGCTTGTTCACTTTCTTTGCCATAACAGTTGGCTCCTTACAAAGAGAAACTAAAAACTACTTTTTAGACTTTTTGCTCTTCTTGGTCTTCTTCTTTTTCTTTTTGGTTTTTTCTTTCTTTTCTGTCTCCTTCTTCTTTGGCCTTCCTCTCTTCTTCTTTCCCTTTGCCTTCTTTTCTGTTTTGGTTTTCTTTGCCTTCTTTTTCTTCTTGGTGTCCTCCTTCTTCTTTTTCTTCTTCTTGGTTAATAGCTCAATTGCATCCGGGATCTCCTTGAGCATAACCTTTGCCATACGCGACAAAGCTGTTTTGTAAGGACGTGCAACATGCTCTGCAAGAGGAGAAATAATTTCAATCCCCTCATCAATCTTTGTTTGTGCCCTTTCCAGCTTTGTCAGTGCCTTGTCCACTTTCCGACGCAACTTGCTTTTCTTTTTCGCCATAAACCTTTTCTCCAGAAACTACAAAAACTTAGGAATACTATTTATCTTAAAAAGCCCGCTCATACAGGGAGCCTTTTTGATGCTTTGTGGAGATAACGCCC
>Ga0180438_10001823_pt1 | contig 36722 bp, 61 predicted proteins | sample SS_ome_12_FD_132455 | JGI IMG/M metagenome (GOLD analysis project Ga0180438, IMG submission 132455) | Hypersaline lake sediment archaeal communities from the Salton Sea, California, USA - SS_3_D_2 metaG | ecosystem: Environmental > Aquatic > Non-marine Saline and Alkaline > Hypersaline >... | reverse complement strand
TTAGGAAAAACCATTACGCCAGGGTTCGGTCGAGCTAGCCGACGAGTGATTGAAGAAGGTCGCAGGCTTGGTTTGACCGAACAGCAGATTGCTCCATTGGTCTCTGAGGAAAGACGACTCGGTGTTCTAGGGAAGGGTGCTCGTAAGGGAAAAAGGGTTGCATCGGCTTTAGAGGAAACAAAAAAGGGGCTCGCGTCCTCATTTGATCATCTTAGAACTTTAGATGTGTCAAACATTAGCATTCCTGCTGGTCAACAAAAACAGCTGTTTGGCGAGGTTCAAAAGATATTAGAGGAAGTTCCTCAAAAGACACGAAATGCCATACAAGAAGATCTTGGTTTGCTGTTTGCTGAAAATGTTACCGGTTCCAAGATAATCAACTTTTGGCAGAAATTAAACTCACTGCCCAAGGATATACGGTCTAGGCTAGGCAGGATTAAAGAGCCCTTGCAAAAGCAACTAGGTGACCTGTCTCCAGAGTTATTGAATGATTTCAAGGTTACCAATGAATTGTTTGGTCGGTACGCCAAGGTTAGAAAGGCTCTTGCTCCATCTGGATTTGATGATTTCATGAAAAACATCATGAAGGGAGAAGTGATAGGCGCAGTCGTTTATGGTAGTCCAGCGCCGATTGCCACTTTAGTTGGGCATGAAGCAGCAAGAAGTTTGGCATCTGAAATGCTGGTAAATCCCAGATTTCAGAATTTAAGCCGCCAGATCGTTTCTTCATTAAATCAAGGTAAAATTGCCATTGCGAATAGAGCCTGGAACCAACTTTCGGATGAAGTCAGGGAAATCTCGCCTGAATTATCATCAAATCTTGGTAAAAACGTGTTTGCTGATTCAGAAAAAGAAATACAAGAGTTGAGTGAGGAACAGTTTCAGCGCGTCTTTGAGTGAGAGGTTGTCATGAGCGGCTAGGTTAGCTACCGAATAGCGAATTCCGATCGCATGCCGTTCATATTTTGTTTCGGAGCAACTACGGGAGTTGTAATGAGTAAGTATTTAGGTAAGACCAATTACTGGTTAGAGTGTGTAGGTGTAGGACCTGAGAGAGACAATGGAGGCAGGTTTAAACTGAGATGCCATTGCAGATGTGGGACGATTTGTTACGTTCGGCCTTCAGTTTTCTCTAATGCGAGAATGTCATCTTGTGGATGCTATGCGAGATCCAAGGAAAGGATAAAACATAAATTCGAGTCAAAGTATAAGAAGATGCCAAATGGGTGTTGGGAATGGCAGGGGTCGATGACTGTTCAGGGGTATGGCCGCATGCATATATTCGATAAGAGCGTCAAGGTCCACAGATATTCCTATGAGCTTTATAAGGGCTCTATTCTTCACGGTAAATCTGTGTGCCATACATGCGACAACCGTAAGTGTGTGAATCCCAAGCATTTATTTCTAGGAACGCCAGCGGAAAATAGCGCGGATATGGTGCAAAAAAAGAGATCTCTCATCGGCGAGAAGAATCACAAATCTAAGTTGACGGAATCAGATGTAAGAAATATCCGTAATGAATATAGTGAGGGTGTCTGCAGGGGTGACTTGAGTGATCGGTACGGTGTTTCCGAAGTTATGATAAAAAACATTGTGCTCGGCAGAAACTGGACTAATGTAAAATAAACGTTAAAAAGGAGCATCGAGTAAAATGCCAATCAACCCGTTAAATTATACTGGGCGAAAGCGCTCAAGTACATCAAGAGCTGGATCGGCGCAGTTTGATTCCACAGATTTCTCCGTTACAGATAACGGTAAGGTTTCGCTTGCCGCGGCATCTGTGGCAGAAACATTCTCTGGTGATAGCGGTACAGCAACGCCGGCATCATCTGCGATTACAATTGCAGGTGGAACCGGTCTAACGACAACTGGTGCATCAGCTACGATGACAGTGGCCCTAGATGAGAACTATCTTCGTCAGGCGTCAGGAACGATCAGCAATGCTGAGATTAAGGCGCTAGCAGCAACACCGAAAAGCCTTGTGGCTGCTCCTGGAGCTGGGCAAGTGCTTATTTTCGAAAAGCTTATCCTAAAGCTCAACTACGGATCGGAAGTCCTTACCGAATCAGCAGATAACCTTGTTGTTAAATACGTAAATGCGGCTGGTGTAGCGGTTTCAGATGTGATTGAGGCTACAGGTTTCATTGATCAGTCTGCGGACACACTCACATACGGTATTCCTATCAAGGATCCAATCGTTGCTTACTCCAGTGCAGCAAACCAAGCACTCGTCTTGGATCAGAACGGAGACGGTGAGTACGGCGGAAATGCATCTAACGATACCACGATCACTTTCCAGATCTGGTACCGAGTTGCAACAATCTAATACATGGCCGGAGCGATCCGGCCTAATTGAAAAGGTGTCCGTTTATGGCTAAAGAAAAAGAAGAAAAGAAAGTGCAGCCTCAGGTTTCGAAGCTTATGGTTTCTGAGCTTGTGATGTACATGATTCGTCCGTTCAAGCAGCTTGAGGAACAATTCCGAGCGCACTTGGATGAATATAAGCAGGATGTATCGAAGCAAGGCCGCTGTAATGAGCGTGTAGAAGGTGCTTTCGAGGTGATGCAAGAGGAACTCAAGCGCATCGAGAAAGGCATCAAGCAGGCACAGAAAGAAGCGATTGCAGCGATGAACGCAGCTGCGAAGGACCAAGAGCTCCCTGAGGAAGTTCATGCGCTCCAAGATCAGCTAAAAGAGATTCTGGAGCAGGTGCAAATTGGCGAGCTCGTGCGTCATGAGCAAAAGGCAAACGCCCGTGAGCTAGATAGACTCATGAAGTCAATCAACGGCTGCAGCCAGGATTTAGAGAAGCTGAAGGATCATCAGTACGACGTGGAACGCCAGCAGAAAGAAAAGCTGCAGCTTCACTCCGATGGTCTTAAGCAGGCTGGCAGAAATCTAGAAGCGATTCGCACTGATCTCCGCGATGACAAAGAAAACATCGCTAAGATGCTGGAGCACGCCGGTGAGGATATGAAAGCTCGCCAGCAGAATCTAATGCAGGGACTTGAGCAGAATCAAAAGTCACTAGATGGCAAGTTTGACAAGCTCAGAAATGAACTGCACCAGGATTTACAAGCTGTTAAGGCAGAGAATCAGCAGGTTGTAGCAGACGTAAGAGAGCGTCTTTCCAAGTTTGATGAACAGGTTGATCTTATGAGCTTGGCACGCAAAGACATTAATTTGTTAGAGCGTCGCATGGATAAGGTTGTCTCGGTTATCAAAGAAATGCAAGCTCACTTCGAATTTGAGGGTTAATTATGGCAGAACCAAAAATTCCAGATATCAGCGCTCTTGGATGTGAATTTGACTTCCAGATGCTTTTCGAAAAGCGGATGGAGAACGACGCTAGCGGTAATCCTATTTACGTAGGTTGGGCTCGCCCAGGAACTGCAGCAGGCAGCGCGCTTTGGTATATCACCAAGCAGACGTATGACGGAAACAATGCAGTCACAAGGCAGCAGATAGCGAGTGATATCCCAGCGTTTGCATACGAATGGGACTTGCGCTCAAGTTACTTCGCTTAGGGGGCATTATGGTAAGAATCAACCCATTCACCAACAGAATCGACTATGGTGTTCAGGGGGCTGCTCTTTCGGATATTGCAGGCCTTACAGGTAATAAAGGCGATATCATCGCTTACGATGGCTCCAATTGGGTTGATCTTGCCGTTGGCGCTAACGGTACGATTCTCAAGGCAGCGAGTGGACAGACCACAGGGCTGCAGTGGGGCGCGTTACCAGTTAGGCGCATCAGCTTTCCATTGGCTGGAATGCGTGTCAATACAACGACTGCTTTCGCACCTGTAACCTATGTCGATCTTGGCACCGTAGAAGACCACTTTGCTGCCTTCGATGGAGCAACTCCAGAGTACCGCCAAGATAGCTTTACATGTCCCGGAGACATCGACACTGGCGGAACAGTCACTTTCGAGCTCATCGGAAAGCGAGCTTCCGGAACAGCTGCGGCTAACGTGGTCTTTGACTTCGACTTTAGAGCGATTGCAGACAGTGAGGCTGCAGATGGTTCTTATACTACAGTCTCTAGTGGTGCGCTGGCTGTAGATACCACTGACGGGGATCTGGACCGTCTAACGTGGACAGAGACGGTATCCAACATGAGCTGGGCAGCGAATGACTTTATTCCGTTCAGACTTGGACGGGATGCCGACAATGCGTCTGACACATTGAATGCAGTCGACTACTATGGCTGGCAATTCACAATAATCATTCCGGTGGTGTAATGGGAGCGAGTTGCGTATTCGCTGGTGGACAATCAATAGATATTGGATCTAACAATCCCATCTCTGGTGCATCCGCATTCAGCTTTGCGCTCTGGTTGAAAACCACGGACATCACGGCTAAACAGTATTGGCTTGGTCGCAGTTATGATTCCAGCATCACAGTTGGTTTTGATGGCACCAGTACATTCGTACATTTCGAAGTGCAGTGTACAGGAACAGGAGGCCACTTCATCCGGCAGACTGATGACCAGATCAGCGGTTACATGAGTAATAATACTTGGGTTCATCTTGCGTTTTCTTACGATTACAACAGTGGAACACCAATCATTGGAATGTACGCCGACGGAGTGAGTAAAGCCAATTCTAACCGATCCTGGGCTGACGCTGTTAGTGCGGTTGGTGCTGGATCTGGAAACTTTGGCGTCGGCGATACGCCGTTGGCTGGAACCTTCGACTTCTCGGGTAACATTGCCTACGTATCCATGTTTGATAAGGCGATTTCCTCAGCCGAAGTATTGGAATTGATGGCAAATCCAGAATCCATTACGCAGAATCGAGTGGCGTATTGGGATTGCTTAACCACGTCACCACCCGATTTGAGCGGCAACGGGTTTGACGGAACGAACAATAGTGCTGCTGAATCAGCTGATGGACCGCCTATTTTTCTCTCCAGGAGGGCAAGGTAATGCCGTATAAAATCAATCCGTTCCACGGGACTTTTGACCTAGCCGACGATGTCGCACCGGGTGTCTCTGCTGTTACCGACTTGGACGCGGACACAGGAACAGCGTCGCCATCTGGTGGCACGATTACAATTGCTGGTGGCACCAACATAGCGACATCTGCTAGTGGAGCGACACTAACCATCAACTTCGATGGAACCCTTCCAGTAGCCTCTGGTGGTACCGGTCAAACCACTTACACCAACGGTCAACTGCTGATTGGAAATACCACTGGGAACACGCTTACCAAGGCAACCCTGACTGAGGGCGAGGGTATCGACATTACCAATGGTACGGGAACAATTACCATTGCTGGTGAAGACGCTGCGGCTGGGGTAGGTAGTGCGAATAAGGGCATCTGTTCCTTCGAAAGCAGTGATTTTACAGTGACTTCGGGGCATGTGACCTTCAACGGTACAGTCGCGAACTCGTTTCCCACTGATGGTGGTACAGCGACTCCATCCTCTGGAGCGTTGACCATAGCAGGCGGCACCGGTATTACTACGTCAGGATCAGGCTCTACGGTTACAGTAGCGCTAGACACACCCGTTTCAGTAGCTAATGGTGGTACTGGTGCTGCTTCTTTGACTGATGGTGGCATTTTACTTGGTAGCGGTACAGGGGCAGTTACAGTAACCGCACAACCTACAAATGGTCAGGTGCTGATTGGATCTACAGGTGTAGACCCCGTTCTTGGTCTGATCACAGGCGCAGGTGGAATTTCCGTAAATACTGGTGCCGGAACCATAGAAATTGACGGTTCAGCGTCTGGCTTTTCTTGGAATGAAGTTGTTGGTACATCTCAAGCTCTTGCAGCTGAGAACGGATACATAATGAATAACGCCGGACTGGTCACAGGCACCTTGCCGGCAGCATGTTCCGTTGGAGATGTCATCAAGGTCGTAGGCAAAGGCGCAGGCGGTTGGGCTATTGCCCAAAATGCAAGCCAGACGATTCACTTCGGAGTTACAGACACAACGACTGGAGTTGGCGGTTCACTTGCATCAACACAACAATATGACGTTGTAGAGCTTCTTTGTATTACAGCTAATACAGACTTTCTTGTACTTAGTTCAATTGGAAATATCACGGTAGTATAATGGCAACAAATAATGCGTGGAATTCTCAAGATCCGGCTCAAGTCTCTAAGGGTGGAACAGGTCTTGCTACTCTGACAGACGGTGCGTTCATGATCGGGAATGGTACAGATGCTGTAGAAATGCTCGGGCCACCATCGAAAGGCGACCTTGTTGTTGGTGATGGTACGACGACACCTCAATTCCTGACGGTTGGTGCTGATGATACAATGCCAATTGCAGATAGCAGTGAAATCTTGGGCGTTCGTTGGGGCACACCTATTCCTGCATCCGCTGGTGGCGCGTGGGTATGGCTGAATTCACAAAGCGCGTCCACCAGTGCGACGATCGAGTGGGACAATACCTACATCAATTCCACATACAATCACTACCACATCACCATCAGGAACATGATTCCCGTCACGGATAACACGTTCCTAAAAATGCTGTTGTCTAATGATAATGGTTCAACGTTTGAAGTAACAAATTACAAAAGCCGGATCAATTTGCTCGATAGTATAACAACCGGCAGTTCTATCCCACTGAGCAAGCAAAGTGGAACGACTGGAATTGGAACAGCGGCTGATGAAGGGCGCTATACTGCAGAAATTGATCTGTATCAGCCAGCTGACGCTAGTGAGTTCACGGTTGTTAAGTCTCACTTCGGCTATACGTCTGCAAATGGTGGAACTCAATATCATGGTCTTTTAATTTCACACTATGTTGTCGCTGAGGCGATTGACGCTGTACAGTTCTCGTTGAATACCGACGAAATCTCTAGTGGTGAATTCATTCTTTATGCAATCCAGGAGGCGTAATGCACAAATTACGAAATGGCAAGCGGGTTGAGATGGCCGATGAAGAGATCGCAGCCATGAAAAAAAAATGGGCAGACGCGAAAGTTCAGCAACAGGCAGAAATCGCTGAAGAGGGACGTCTAGAAATAAAAAGAGACGAGCTTATGAAGCGTCTTGGCATCACAAAAGAAGATTGGAAAATTCTGTGTGGGTAATTCAATGAAGTTATATGACATGGGTTTAGCCCTATTTCTTTTTTGCGGACTTAGTATTGCGCTAGGTGCTCTATATCAAGAACGCTGCGATAGAGTTCAGGAACTGAAGCAAGAGCTGGAGCAATGTGATGTTCATAGACGAGCAGTTGGAATGGACGGAGATAATGTTTAGATTTTGTATCTCTTTAGCGGTTATTGGTGCGTTTGTCGGTGGTTGCTCTGCGCTTAACAATAAGCTTGGGCTCGATGATGATCACCCTCTTGAGGAATTCCTAGAAGAGCAAATAGGAGACCGCACCGGTCTTGATGTCGATCTGACGCCAGAAACTGAAGAAAATCATTCGTAATTGTACTCGTATTTGTATGGATCGATGGTTTTGGTTTGCATTTTCGGATGATTAGTCTCTATTCCCATATTCTCAGCGTCCTGCTTTAGCTGCTCCCAGAGTTCCTTGCAAACCTGGTGGCTATCCAGCATCTGGAGCACGAACCCTGCTTCTAGAAACGCACCTTCTTTGTCATCCTCATACATCAGCTCTAAGAGATCCAAGCAGTTGCGAATCATGCTTATATGGCGAGTCAGCGGGCGTTCACTAGGTACGAATGGTAGGTTATACATCTTGATCCCTCACAAAAATAAACGTGCTTCCATCATGATCGCAGTAGTTTTTCTGGCATGAGAGCGCCACGATTTGACGATCGTCGTGAAATACCACACCATTCATGCAATCCAACACCCATTTAACAAGATTATCGATGTCAGGCTTGGTCAAATGCGGCTCATTTTCGTAGTTTCTCTTGCGTTTCTTTGGCCAGCTTTTGGGGTAGGGCAAGTCAAAGTGAAGTGATAGCGATAGAGGGCCAGCAAGTGGCTCATCATGGCTGTACAACCGCTTCAGAGCAGCTATCACTTGCTGCTTTTCCTTTTGCTGGACGTCGTACGTCCTTCCCGTTTTTAGAAACCTTGGGCGCTTTTTGCTTATCGGTTTCCCTTCCAAACGAATCGAGACCATTGATCAAATACCGTTGCCAGATGACGTTTTCCTCACCATAGCCGTCTCGACGAATGTTTTGAACCACAACCACGCAATTATTCGCCTTGCTGATAGCGTTGGCCATCTCCAGCATGTCTTCATGGGTGATGTTTCCGCTGACGTAAAACGGGGCTGCGATATGCTCGGATACCACCTTCCAATAGATAACAGTTGCTTCGTCCATGATTATAACTCGTTGTATGTGGCAAGCACTCCCGGAGCCACATCTTTGTTCCACCATGATGCCAGCTCGGAAAAGTCCTCAGGATGTAGTGTTGCCCATGTGAGCACACACGCTAAAGTGTAGCAAAGATGGAACTGCTCATCGAGCTGCTGATCCTGTGCAAGCTTCATATTGCGGCCCACCTCTAGCATCTCCATCATCTGCATGGCATCGACTGTGCATTGTCTGCTGCAGTTGGCCAATAGATCGTTCATATCTGGGATCGCCTGCTCATATGACATCGCCGGACTCCAAGTGATGAAAACCTTTAAATTCACACTGGGGACACTTCACCCGTCTACGCGGTGGATCTTGATGGATGACCCCACGCTCTGTGTAATGTAAACCCGCTTGACATTCGGGGCAGTTGACCGGGGCTTTCTTTGGTGGATTGCTGGATTTACTCATCCCAGCCGCCATTGTCATCAACGCCGCTTTTGCTGCTTCACCGTTCAAATTCATGCTAAAATGGGAGTCCCTCATCTTTGGCTTGCTGATAGTCACTTTGTGGCTGCGCTGGCGGTGGAGCTGCGTTTTCTTTGCAGTACTCCTGCCAGGCTTGCTCAAGTCCGTCTTTGAACTTCTTATACACAGCCTCATCGTCTAAGCCAATTAAAGGCTGGTATTTGGTTTCGCCCTTGTCATCTTGGTACTCACGAGAGGGCAGAGTCACCCATTGCCCACCGTTCTTGCTGAAGACTTTACAGCCACGGATGTTCATCGTTGTTCCCCACACGGGCACGGCGATATCTGCGAACCCAAATAAGTGGCCTTTTTCGTATTTATGAAATCTCGTGATCTTGATGGTCATGATTTCTCTCGGTTTTCTGGAAAGTGCGTTTCTAAAAACATCTTTACATCCTGGGCAACGCTCAACGACACCCAAGCGACTGGATTTTGTAGGTGGGATAGGTCTATCTGCTCACCTGATTTGTAATTGTAAAACTCAACGTAATCTTCCCTGTACTTCGTCGGTTCGGTAACGTGAGGCAGAACCGCAACGAAATGCCCTATCTGAAAATCATTTTGATAGACACTAGAAGCAGAAGGGTGCTCTCTGAAGAACAGGAGCACGTGTTCTTCGTGCTCCGGCAGTGTGTCGGCAAGATAACGAATTTTTACTCGGTATTGTTGTTCACTCATTTCGTCTCCGTTAGTTTCCAGAAACTGGACTCTGGCTTTCTAAATCGCTCGGAAACCTCATCGGTAATTCCGAATTCAGCGTGCAATTGCTTATAATCGATTGCGCCCTTTCTGACGACTCTTGTGCATTTGACCTTGCCGACGATCATATTTCCGTCGTCTGTGCAGTCCAAAAGACCTTCCTTTGCTATCTCGAGTTGCATCTTGGCTTCATTGTAGATCGCAAGCTTCTCTAGATATCTCTCAGAGCGACTCAGAGCCTCTTCATCGTCATTAATGAGATAGTCCGTAGAATCAGTCTCTGGAGGTACGTCATTGACGACACAGCTCCAGAATTCAATTTCTGCAGCCTTGAGCTTTTCGATGTATTGGTCGTCACGTTCCACACGAATCATAGCATGGGGCGAACGCTGATCTTCTGGCCGGTAGCTAAAGAAGTAACATCGCTTAGCGCCAGTAACCATCATGCAGTGTTGCATCTGGGCTTTGTAGTGCGCAGGAATCCCGCCCATCAAGGCCTTTTCATGAGCTTTCTCCCCAGGACATTTGATTTCCAAGATGTCATCTCCACAGAATCCAATGCCGTCAACGCTGCACTTTAGAAATTCATATTCATCATCTTGGAAGCAGGCATCTGGCATGGACCAGCCCGTTATCTCTTCGAACGTCTGGCGAGCTACTGGCTCAAGGTCTACCCCTCTCTGCATCGCAGCATTCATAGTCTGCTCAGGCTTTCGTCCTGTCTTGAGACACCATAGATCATAAGCTGACCGCCAGGGGTTCTCACCAAGGATACAGGCAGCATCGGAACCACCGATGCCACCTTTCCGCCATTCGAGCCACTCTTGGCTTCCTTGCTCAAACTCAACTCTACCCATTGTTCAGCCTTGCTTTGATGCCGTTGATAAGTGTCGTATGCTGATCAGCTGCAATCGCGCCGATGTCACCAACTTTGTAGTGAGACAAGATTCCATCGTAAATGTCTTGGCGTCCACCCATTAATGCCATGATCTCATCGATCTGTTGTTTGTTTAAGCTTGGCTTTGGCCTACGGGCAAGCAACTTGGATTGGTGAGCATCAGGGTCATCGTCAGCGGTAGCAACCAAGAAACTTTTGTAAAGAAAATATCTCATTCCGTATGTCATCGCTTTACCAAGACCTTGCTCAGAGGCCTCATGATCGAACATTGTTTGCTTGCGCTCGATTATTTCAGTGGGATTCTCTGCATTGATCCAGCGATACAAGAAGTCTACTTTTATGGTTTTTGCGCCGACTACTTCTACAGACACCATTTCTTGGTCCAAAAAGATGCCTAATTCGTCCATTTTTGGCCGTATTGCGCCGATAATGGCCGTATCCGAGGCATATCGGAATTTATAGCCGTCAGAATCTTTCTGCATGTACTCAACTTCCTTGCGAACCAAGATAAGTTTCTGGTAAAGATTAAGTTTGGCTTTTTCTTTGGTTGGTTGTTCTTTTTTTGTGGTCATGCTAATCTCTCCTTCTCGACATTGATATGTTGATGTGAGCCGAGTTGATCCTTCACGGGCGTTGACTCGGCATTTTTTATTTCTTTAGTTAGGTTCTCTAACAGATGCACAAGGTATCGGATCTCCAACGACAGGGTGTTTATTTCTTTCTTCAAAGACTCGCAATTCGTGAAGTTCTTGGATGTATTCACACGCTGCGCGAAGCGACTCGCTACTTTTTCGAGCCTGTCCGAGAACATATTGTAATGCATCAATGGTATCCTGGCACTCATTGGCTAATTCCTCAATTTTAGAAATTTGTTCTTTATATGTGTGCATTTTTGCTCCTAAATTGGGCCGGATATGGCTCCGGCGGGCCCAGGCATTTAGTTTTTAGCCACCACGGCGGTGTACCGCTACTCCATTAGCAAATTGAACTTGTTAATGTTTCCGCCTAGCTGCCTGTAGCATTCGGGCTTCTTTGAGTAATACAGTAACACAGTATCACCATTTACAGCAAACATAAAACGTGCTACACTGGAATAAAATCAGGCAATCAGGAGAGAGCAATGGATAAGAAGTGGGCCCATTTGACTATGCGGGCATCTAAAGAAGAACTAGCAATGATCGACGAAATGCGCGGCAGTGCGCAAAAGAAAAGCGTCTCAAATATCACACGTACAGACATCGTAAGACACGCGATCAAGCGTTGTTATAATGAATGGCGGGAGAAAGGCGGGTTGACCCCTAATTAAGGAAGCGAGTAAAAAGGGATTTGTCAACATGCTTGCAAGCATAGGAGTTATAAAATGGCTAAGAATCTCGTCAAAAATAACGCACAACCTGTTGCGATGGAAATGGGCGCTAAGAATCACGAAGCAGCAGCAGCATCTCCAAATTTGGAGCGTTCTGCAGCATATGATGCGCCAATGCGCAACAATGCAGCGCGTGAAATGCCTCATTTGGGCAACAAGCCACGCAGCGGCGACGGCAAGTTTTAACACTTTCCAATGTGGGCCCGCTCCCCACGGCGGGCTTTTTTTACGGCGCAATCATGCTTTGTTCTATATGCAACGGGCAAACCGAAATAACGGATGCGCGCCATGACATCTCCCCTACCCAAACAAAATACCAATGTTGCTCATGCGGAAACTGCTTCTGGTCAAGCGGATGTAACGTCAACTTCGCACGCGATGCGAGTCAGAACTTCCATTCTGGAACAGTGGCAAATAGACGTATTCGAGCCATGGCCAAGCGACAATCTAGTGAGGAAAGTACGTGAAATTTGCGATCAGAGATACCAAGGGCAACGACATAGCACTATTCGACACGTACATTGATATGGATCAATGGATGATGGGCAAACTGCAGTCTGGAGAACTCAAATTCGGGCAGTTTGTGTATTGCGAACTCGACAATAGTGAGACGAAAACAATTTTGTGTCCATCTTGTGGGACACAAATACGCCAGGGTTGAACTGATTGTGCAAGTGTGCTAATGTGCTTGTTGCACAGGAGGCACAAATGATTACAAAAAAAACAGTCAGTCGTAGAGCTGTATTCGCTAGAATCGCAAGAAAACTTGAAAAACGTGGTGAGTATTTACACTCATGCCCGCAAAAATCCAGGTGGTATAGCCAGTTGGGTGAGTACTATGTGACCAATGATCGGAACAACATCGAGGACACACACAGAACACTGGAAAATCTAGCACATGAAGAGGGTGTTCTACGCGCGTACGAACAAATAGAGGAGCAAGAATGACAGGACTTATCAGAAACCTGACGAAAATCAGGATTCACGGACGGCCATATTACTACTTCGATGCACCAAATCGCAGAGACGATTGGGGGCCACTTGCATATGCGCATGGGAGAAAATGGAGAGTCGTAGAGGCTATCGATAACGGCGATTACACAACATATAAGTGCGAGCCTGTCACAGATAAAGTGACGATGTTATGCGGCGTCAGATTTGTCACCCCAAAAGATGGCGGCGATCCAATATTACACTAAAGGACAAAAATGAATGAAAGCTGGTTGCAAGTCATATCTCTATTTTTAGCAAACGCAGGAATGATCATGTGGTTTCGATCGGAATCAAGATCAGACTGGAAGCACATGGATGCAAAAGTCGACGCAATACACGCGGAGATGAAAGATTTCCACGGGCGTTTATGTGCGATAGAGGAAAGACGCAGAAAATAACACAATACTACACTAGGACATAATGAAGACCCTCAAAACACCGAATAGTAAAGAATGCGAATATGTCATTCTAAGTTCTATGATATCCAGTTGTAATGCTTTTAATATGGGTGTTGAGCGTTTAACCAGAAAAGACTTCTATTATCCAGAGCACCAAGTTGTCTTTGAAGCGATGACTCAGTGCTATGACCAGCACCAAGCAGTGGATACGTTTCTAATTAGTGAGAAGCTGAAAGATGACCCACTCATAAAGAAAGTCGGCGGTGCTGAGTATATTCACCAGCTAGGTCAGATCGCCGGGTCATCGTTTCAAACTCCAGCATACATAGAAGAGCTTCGCGGACTCACTATCAAGCGTGAGCTCCAGCAAAGAGCCAGGCAGATTCTGGACATTACCGGAGATGAAAAACTAGATGCAGCGTCGATGGTCGACCAAGCGTCTCAGTGGATTACCAATCTTGCTGGGGATGAAGAGGACTCGGTGAAAACCGTAGATGCTGTTCTTCAGGGGGATGGCGAAACGTATCTCGATATGTTTGAGCGCGAGCAAGAAGAGGCTATGCGCAGACAAGAGCAAGGGATTCCGTTTAAAGGAATACCGCTCGGTTTTCATAGGCTAGATGACATGATTGGGGGACTCAACGCTCCAGATTTCATCATTGTAGGAGCAAGGCCAGGTGTTGGTAAGTCAACGTTTGGGCTCAACCTAGCGGTGAATGTCGCGAAACTTGGGGAGCCAGTGCTATTCTTCACGATGGAGATGACGGCGGTGCAGCTCACAGAGCGGATGCTCTCCATGGAGTCGGCGGTTTCTCACAAGCGAGTGAAAAATAGGACGGTGAACGGCCAGGAATTTCAGCTAATCGTTGAAGCAACGCAGCGCATTGAAAAGCTTCCGATCACGATCGATGAGACGCAGTATCTCACCGTGAATCATATTGCTGCGAGATGCAGGCGAGAGAAAGCCATCGGCGGAGTATCTGCCGTGGTAGTAGACTATCTTGGGCTTATCAAAGACGCCGGGCAGTTCCAGACTAAGGCTTTGGCAGTGGCTGAAATCACCCGCAGACTCAAGACTCTAGCCAAAGAAATTGATGCGCCGATTGTCTGTCTCTCTCAGCTCAACCGTGAATCAGTCAAGGACGCCGGGGGTTCTCGGGAGCCTAAACTGAGCGATCTGAGGGATTCTGGAGCGATCGAGCAAGACGCTGACTCGGTTATTTTTCTCCATAGGCCGCTCATGGGAACAGGAACGGAAACCGGACAGATGAAGTTCGTGATTGCCAAAAACCGACATGGCGAAACCGGATCTATCGACGGATGGCATAAGCTGGAGTACTGTCAAATGGGGGGATACGAGAGGTCAATCCGAGAGCACATGGCGTACGATGCTATGGAGCAGATTAAAAACCATCCAGAAATGGATCATTTTAACCCGTAACACAGGACATATTATGAGTAATGAGAAGAAAGAGCAAGCGCAACCGTTTGACGACAGAGATTACAGGCGAGGCTATCACCATGCAGTTGAACGCATAACCTGTTGGTATCCTGAGCTGTCGCCCTATGCAGATGAGGTGGAATTATGGAAAGAAGGCGATGTATCTAAAATGGAATGCCCACCAGATCGACCCCCACAGCAAAAAAAAGATGCGGATGACTTAGAACTGGACGATCTGTTGATTACCAAGACGGCTGATTCATGGTTCGTAGTCCACAGATCGAAATTTGACGGAGAAGAAGACCGCACAATACTAGGAGCTAGCAGAAACAAAGAAATAGCTTTGACAGCGGCGCTTTTACACTGTTTCAAAGCCGCGAAAACAATGCAAAAACAAATAGAAGATGTGGGACATATATTTGGTGAGGAAATGCATATAGAATATCTTGGGGTGTGTGCAGATGGTTTCAGTTATTTGCGTTGGGATAAGTGGAATTCCAGGTGGTGGCCGAGTGTGAAGTAAAAAAAAGCCCCGTAGGAAAGCCTTACGGGGCTAAAAACATCGCTAGCCGAAAAATCGGTTAATCTGTCAATGTGGATAATTGAAATCTAGATTGCATACGACCCCAGTCACCTGGGGTTGTATGCTTATAACCAGAGAGTTGCACCTCTCGAGTTATGTCACTAAGTGTAACACCTGCTGACATTTTTCTCAAGGTCGCTGCTCTCTTCCGCTCTTGGAGGAGTGAATGACATTATGTTACGCACACAGAACTAAAGATCCTTTCGTAAGATTTAATAAGCGGATTGTGATGGACAGCTCCATCAGTTGGAAGGCGAAAGGTTTATTGACATACGCTTTTTCTCGGCCAGATGATTGGAAGTTTTATAAAAAAGAAATGATTCAGCACGCCTCAGACGGGGAGAAGTCTTTCGACTCTGGAATCAAAGAGCTCGAGAAAAGTGGATACCTACACCGACGAAAAAAGCATGAAGAAGGAACTGGAAAGTTCGAGGGTCTAGAGTGGCACTTTTTTGAGGAACCCATTTCAGAAGAGGAATTCAAAAAAAGTTACCGAAACACCGGTTTTGGCGGTACCGGTGAAACGCCGGTTCCGGTGAAACGCAGTCCTACTAAGAAAGAAGAGAAGACTGAGAAAGAAAACAATAATCCGGCTTCGCCGATTGTTATTTTTAGTTGTCTTGACAAGGTTAAGGTTCCTTACGGGCTTAAGAAAAAACTCTGTGAGGAACATCCCGAGCCTGTAGTCGAGCAGGCCGTCGAAGCTGTCTGGCGATATGCAGAGGATGACCACGGGCGACTGCTTCGCTCTGCCATCAAGGGAAACTGGATCTACACACCCAGCAGAGAGCAAGAAATCTCGGATTCCAAGGCAAAGGAAATCCAAGCTCGCAGGGAGCGAGCGCAGAATGAGGCGATAGAGCCGATGATCGTAAACGAAACCTGCGTGATCTATGAAGATATCTCCATCTGCCCCGCACTCAGCTACAGCGACAAGAACTTTGACCGCGAGTTCGATCTCATGCTAAAATATGCGGAAACTCACAGGACGGTTCATGCTACAAGAGCTTAAGACAGAAAGACTTAGGGCGTTATCAGACCTGACGGCCCTGCTAGACAGAAAGCCAAGGGGGAAAGAGCTCCACCTGCGGACTATCTCCATTACCACCAGACTCCAGCGGGCAGACAAGCAAGCACTCGCGTATTTCCACGAGCAAGCCGATGTTATCCTGACTTCCAGGCAAAGCGAAGCGCGACAAAAAGACGCATTGCGAAAACTAGACGAGAAAAGGGATGAATACTTCGCTCAGGAAGCTCAGAAACAGGGGTAGGCGGGCAGAACGGAAGGTGGACGGCGTGAATACACCCTGAGACGGCGAAATGCCAATGGAGAGCGTTTATGAAGGAAAAGCGATGCTTGCATTGCAAGAAGGTAATTGACCCAAGAGAGTCACACTACAATGTGAAAAAATATTGCTCTCAGAAATGCCAGAGGAAAAACTATTCTAAATCATTTCAGTACACCGGAAATCCACCAAGCCAAACAAAAGGAGATATGAACGAACTGAGAGTAATAATTGACCTTGTTGAAAACGGACACCAAATCTTTCGAGAAGTTGGGAAAAATGAATTTGATTTAGTGTCATGGTACAGAGGAAAGCTATACAGAGTTGAGGTCACAACTGGCATGATAGCCAGAAATAATAAGATTTACCATCCAACGAAAGACAAAAACAAATTCGACGTTTTGGCTGTCGTCACTCCATCAGGAATCACCTACGATCCAGGATTTGAATAAGATAACAAATCCTGCCGACGCATCAGGCTAATAGCATTCGTCGTCATCAGCGAAGGATTCGAAAAGAGAACGTACAGCCAAAAAGCCAAGGACCATCAATACTGGAATACAAATAAACATTAGCTAACTCCATTGCAGGGGATTATATCAATCGACTCGTGAGCCAAACACCACTCGTCCTTACCCAAACCCTCAGCCATGCCATCGGCTAACTCCACACGCAATGCCTCAGCAGACTCAAGCGAGTCCGTCAGGAACTCGCGGCCATCTTCAGTGCAGACGTACCATTTTGATCCAGAGTAACGCTGGTTCATTTTGGGCATCATGGCTTTCAGGTAGTCTAGGCGCTCTCGATCTATGTCCATGACGCAACTCCATCTTCATCGATCCAAGCCTTCGCGCACATCATGGCGTCAGCATAAAAGAAAAAAAAGGCTGCAGAACGCACCGGGTAATCTAGAGCTTCTGGACTAGGTGTTTCGTTAACGAGCCAAAGATCTCTCTCGGGAATGTGCTGAATGTGCACAACTGTTGGTTTGTTGATGCTTAGGTTAATGTCTTTCACGGGCTTTCCTTCAAATTTAGTATCAGTTATTACAGAGGTGGGTGACAAACAAGTGACTCTGCAATCTGTAAGACAGTGTAACACAGCGTAACACAATTAGGCAAGCGAAAGATGGCTAAGCATAAGTATCCAGCAAAGGGAGACCACAAGATGGGCGTGGGCAGGCCGGAAATGTGGACTGAAGAGAAGCTAGAAGAGATCGCGGCCCACGTTCTGGAATATGCTAATAAACCAGACTCGATGCATATCATCGGGTGGCGCGCAGAGTGTCATTTTACTAGATCGCAGATCATGCATTTCTGTGGCAAAAGTAAACATTTTTCAGACGCCTATGACCTTGCGAAGGCGATTATTGGCGCAAGACGCGCAGGCTTAGCGCTTTCTGGAGACATTTCAGAACGCATCTATTTGAAGGAACAATGGAACTATGACGAAGACCAGCGTTGCCGAGAGGACGAGAAGGATCAGAAGAAGGTTGAGCAACAGATCTCTTTGATGCAGCAGCTCAAGGCATCGGACGACTTGGTGAACAAGGCGGACCCGAGCTCTAACGTGCCAATGGGAGATCAGGAGTGAACGACGACGAGGTCATCGCGAAGCTCAACGATCCCTACTGGCGGATTAACAACCTCTATTGGATTCTTGACAAAGAGGGGAGGCGCGTCAAGTTCAAGCTGAATCACGCTCAAGAAATGCTATACCATTCCCAGTGGTACATGAATGTGATCCTGAAGGCTAGGCAGCTTGGGATGTGTCTCGATCCTGATACCAAGGTATTGAGGGCTGATCTTACATGGTCCAGGATAGCGGATATTAAACCCGGAGATAAACTTGTTGGTGTCGACGAGCACACGTTAACTCGTGGAAAACGAAGAAGGATGCGAGAGTCCACAGTTCAGGCTGTGGCTTTCAGAAGAGCCAAGAGATACAAACTTCATTTTGATGATGGATCGTCGGTAATCTGCACCGGTGGCCATCGTTGGTTGTCGCGCAAATCGGCAACTGATTATAGGTGGAGGAGCATTGATCAGCACGGGAAGGGCAAGCTTTGTGTTGGAACAAAAATTAGGCGCATATTAGACACCCCGTGGGAAAAGGGCGGCTATGAAGATGGTTGGTTCGGTGGAATTCTGGATGGTGAAGGTTCTCTCGCTAATGCAAAGCGCCTTGGTGGTTCTGTTTCGGTTTCACAAGTTTCTGGCTCTGTATTCAATAGGATGGAAGCGTACCTAAGACAAAACAAGTACACATACCGCATAGAAATAGACAAAGCAGAGCGTAAGTCAAAATACGGGACAAAACCAGTAAACAAGCTTGTTGTAGCGCGTCTTGATGAAATGATGCGTTTAGTTGGTGTTACTAGACCGTCTCGTTTCATGGAGCGGAATTGGTGGGATGGCAAAGAAATGCCTCAGGTTGCATCTGGTCCGTACTCCGTAATCACGGAGATTGAGGAACTTGGAGTCGGGGAGGTTGTTGACCTACAAACATCAACAAAGACGTTCATAGCTGAAGGGCTTGTGTCACATAATTCCACCTATATCGCAATGCTTTTTCTCGATCGTTGCCTCTTCAATGCAAATAAATCCGCAGGTGTGATAGCGCATACTAGAGAGGATGCAACACATTTATTCAAACGCATCAAATATGCTTATGACCAGCTGCCCCCGTTCATCAGAAATGAAGTTACCGCCAATACAAACACGGTTAGAGAGCTTACCTTCTCCAACGACTCATCTATTCGAGTCGGTACGTCGTTGCGATCGGCAACCATTCAGTATCTTCATATCTCAGAATTCGGAAAGATCGCCGCAAGATTCCCGGATAAAGCCCGTGAGATAGTAACTGGATCTTTAAACACCGTCCAAGCCGGGCAATATGTCTTTGTCGAGTCTACGGCAGAGGGGAGATCAGGTTCGTTCTATGAGATGTGCCAAGAGGCCAAGAAGTTAATCGACGAAGGCAGAGAATTAACACCTCTCGACTTCAAACTGCACTTTTTCCCTTGGTTCGAGTCTCCGGAGTACACGCTTGATTACTCTGTCCGAATTAACGATGAGCTGTCCGAATATTTCACACTTTTGTCCGAAAAAGGAATCAACTTAACTGAAGGCCAAAAAGCGTGGTATGCGAAAAAGCTGCTCACTCAAGGCGACGATATGAAGCGGGAATACCCGTCGACGCCTGAAGAAGCTTTCGAAGTCGCACATCAAGGGGAATACTATGCAAAGCAAATTAGCGCTGCTCGCCGAGACGGTCGGCTTACTCGCGTCCTTTACGATCCTAACTTGCCTGTCCATACTGCTTGGGATCTTGGGTTTGATGACTCTACCGCTATCGTATTTTTTCAGACGTACGGGCAAGAGATCCGGGTACTTGAAACTTACGAGAATAGCGGCGAGCCACTCACGTTTTACCTGAAGTATCTGAAGGAAAAAGACTACGTTTATGGTAAACATATCGCGCCCCACGACGTAGAAGTGCATGAATATACTACAGGACATACACGCGCTGAGGTTGCTAGAAACCATGGCATAAAATTTACTGTAGCCCCTAAGTTATTGATCTCTGAGGGAATTGACGCCTTGAGAAACATTTTACATCGTTGCTATTTTGACGAAGTAAAATGCGAACTTGGCATACAGGCGCTAGAATCGTATAAGAGAGAGTGGGATGATAAGCACGGTTGCTGGAAGTCAAAGCCATTACACAATTGGGCGTCGCACACATGCGATGCGTTCCGGTATTTGGCTATAGGGCTAGGTTGCATCTCAACGGATTCTATGAGTGAGGCTGAGGCTGAACGCATGTGGGAAAAATACGCAGTAGGAGTTTAGGGCATGACAGCCACACAGATGCAGCTAGCAGAGCGCAATTTTAGTTACAGTGAAGAGGCAGAGGTTGCGAATCTTTACCGTGAGTGTCACGACTTTGCACATCGGGCTTGGCAACCGTTCCTTCAGGAAGCTACTCGTGACATGATGTGTTTTCTTGGGGATCAATGGGAAGCCCACGAGAAAGCATCTTTAGCAGAGCAGCGCCGAAACGCGCTTGTTTTTAACAGAGTTCGCAGAAACATCAAGATGGTGACAGGGTTCGAGCGCAAATCTCGCCATAGCATTGTTGCGCAGCCCGTAGAAAATTCCGACGAGAAGACAGCAGATCAGCTTTCGGCTGTGCTGCTTTGGGTGATGAACCGCGATAACATGCTTCATACCATGTCAGATGCGTTCGAAGGGTGCCTAAAAACAGGAATTAACCTTCTTCAGCTGTCAGTGGACTATCAGAAAGATCCTCTTGACGGTGATATCAAGCTAGCGCGTGTTCCTCACAACCAAGTGTTGCTAGACCCGCGTTTTACTCGTCGCGATCTTTCTGATTGCGAGTTTATCTTACAGCGTCGGCTTCTGAGTCGTGAGGCGGTTAAGGCATTACTTCCGCAGAGATCGGACGACATCGACATGCTCAAGGGCACAGCCCGCGACGGCAGGTTTCCAAACATGGCCGACGCTTCTTTTCGAGGTGCGAAAGATGTTCTACGTTACGACGAGTTTTGGCGTAGAACATATCGAGAAGAGCGGCAGCTCATTAACCGAGAGACAGGCCAAATCGTCACGCTGGAAAAAGGTCAGATTCAGCGAGGCCGGGACTTTTCTCAGGCGTTTCCAGAGTGGCACTTCGTCACGCGGCAGATTCCTACGGTGGTGCTCAGCATTTTGGTTGAAGAAGTTCCACTGTGGATTGGAGAAGACCCATGGGGCATTGGGGATTTCCCTCATGTGCCGGTCATGGCTTTCTGGGATCCCGAGCACAGCACGAATAACAGCGGCAATATCACAGGCCCGGTTGGTCAAGATGATCTCTCCAACTTCTTTAGCAGACAGCCATCCGGTGACTTTTCCCTCAAGCTTCAATCGCTCGTGCGTTGCAGCCGAGACCCACAGACAGAGTCCAACAAGCGCCGCAGTAAGATGCTCGACATCCTAGACTCTCAAGTCAACACAGGATGGCAAGCGAAGTCCGGGGCAGTCGTTAACCCGAAAGATCTCTATCAATCTGGTCAAGGCCGCGTCGTTTGGATGAAAGACGATGCTCAAATGACCGACGCCCAAAGGTTGCCACCTGCAGACATCCCAGCCGGTCTATTTAACTTGTCTCAGCAGTTTGACAACGATATCGTTGAGATCGCTGGAATTACCGACGAACTTCTAGGCATGGCAGATGACGGCAATCTTCAAATGTCAGGCGTACTCGCTAAGCTTCGTCAAGGCGCAGGGATTACGGTTCTTCAAGATCTTTTCGATAATTACCGTTTAGCGCAAAAGCTTGTTGGTAATAAGATGATGGCCGCCGTACAAGCTAACTTTAGTTCTGGAAAAGTAGCGAGAATCATCAATGAAGAGCCCACCCCAGAGTTCTCAGATAAAAGCTTCGGAGTGTACGACGCAGTTGTGCAAGAAGCGATGGAGACGCCTACCCAACGCGCCTTGGCTTATACTCAACTCCTACAGGCGCGGCAAATTGGAATTCCGATTCCTGATAGTGTCATCATTGATTTCATGCCTCTTCAAGACAAAGATGCGCTCCGAACAGCCATGGATCAGGAAGCAGAAAAGCAACAATTGGTTCAACAGCAGCAGCTTGAGGATCAAGCGCGTCTACGTGAGCTACAGCGAGCCAAGGTGTTTAGCGATGTTGGTCTTGGCGTTGAACGCATTGCACGGGCCGAGGCTGATCGTGGTCTTGCCGTCGAGCGCGTCTCTGAGCTTCAGGAAAATAACTCAATGGCTGTACTCAACAGGGTTAAGGCTGTTAAGGAAATTGAGTCCATGGACGACGCCAGACTCATTCGTCTACTAGATTTCTTCAAGAGTCTTGAGCAAGACCAGACTCAAAGCAACCTAGTGGCTCAGCGAACACAAGAGAATAAAGCAAATCAAGAGTTAGCCGCAGCCTTAGCGTACACACAAGACGCTAGCGCTCTGCAGCCGGGAGTACAGTAATGGAGTTTGCAGCTGGTTTATTCGTGGGCTTCGTGATGATGTTGATCATTCACAGGAGCACTATGGCGTCAATTGAGGCTGACCTAGACAGTATCTTGAGAGGAGAGCCACGCGATGGGTCTTGACAGAACATTCGAGGCGATGACCGTAAAGGAACTCGCCGGGACATCGATCACAGCGAGCTATCAGAACTTAGGTTCAGCTCTTACAGAGCCTCTTTACGTCTGGTCTGTGTTCAACACGACAGATGCCGTAGTGTACGTGAGTGAAGACGGGGTGAACGATCACTATATCTTGCAGCCAGGAGCATCTCGAATGCTCGATCTTCAGGCGAACAAAGCAGATCAGCGCATCGGTGCGAAGCCAACAGGCATGCAATTTGAGGTGAAGGGCGTAGCTGGTGCGCTCCCAACAGTCGGCAGCGTCCACATGGAGGGACAACAACTATGAGTAATGCAGGCTTAGCGGGTCAGGCATCTAAAGGCTTAGTGGAAGACGCAGTATCCGCTTCCAACGTTACGGCTTTCGGTGAAACGCTTGTTGGTGCTTTGACACCGGTGCATCTTGGTCACTTTCCCTATTCGATAAATGGTGACATGTACACTACAACTGTTACAGGAAGCGGCTCAGTTTCTCACAGTGGGCAGTTTGCTCAAGCGCATAGCGGTGCGGCGTCATCGAGTTCCGGTCAGATGAGAAGCAACAATGTTCTGGAGTATTTTCCCGGACTTGGTGCCATGACTCGTTTCGCGTGTGTTTTTGACACTGGCGTTGCTGGGAATACACAGATTATCGGAATTGGTAACAACACAGATGGCTACTTCTTTGGCTATAATGGCACAAGCTTTGGAATTATGCGCCGTTCTGGGAGTTCTGATTCATGGATTCCACAAGCGTCGTGGTCTGAAGATACTTTTGATGGGAATGGCCCATCTGGCGTGACGTTGGATCCCACTAAAGGGAACGTGTTCCAAATTAAGTACCAGTGGTTAGGGTTCGGAGCCCAAAGATTCTACATCGAGAATCAGAACACAGGTGCTTTTCAGCTGGTGCATGTAATCAAATACGCGAACCAGAATACGGAAACGTCTACACAAAACCCGTCGTTTCCTTTCTGTTTTGAGTCGAGAAACACGACGAACACTACAGATGTGGTGCTAAAGAATTCGTCTCAGTCACTGTTTATTGAGGGTTCAACGGCTTACAAGGGTTGGATTCGAAACGCCATCAGCAACACGAAAGCTATTACCACTGAAACGAACGTTCTAACAATCAGAAACAAGACCACGTATCAGAGTATAGCTAATCAGATTCTTGCTCAGCCGGACTACCTGTCTTTTGCGTCAGACGGCACTAAGTCTGTTCAGCTCAATGTGTATCTGAACACAACGCTTGGTGGATCCCCTAGCTATACAGACATCGATACAGATGATTCTGTGATAGATTACGACACTGCAGGGACAACGGTAAGCGGTGGCAAGCTGGTTGCCTCTTATGTAATGGCCAAAGTGGACTCACTTTACATTCCTATAGAGGATTTGGCGGCTGTTCTTTCTCCCGGCGATACAATGACAATCTCGGCAACTTCAGCATCTAGCAGTGACGTATTTGTGACGGTTGGCTGGTTTGAGAGGTTCACGTGAAAATCACATTTGAGCTTGATGGCGATGATTCAAGAGAAGAAGCGCAAATGTTGTTCATGGCGAAAGAGCTTTATCTCTCGCTTCATGAAATTGACGAAAAGTGTCGGTGGCGGTTAAAATCTATGCCCCTTTCTGATGAAGAATCCGAGTTTCTTGAGAATATTCGCGATTTCTGCAGACCACTTTTACTTTTGGATTAACCGTGTCTTACTTAATTTCTTTTTACCCTTCTAAGGGTGGTGATCTTTGTCGTTCCCCTGCTATGGAAAATATAAACATTTACAGCGGAGCTTCGACTATGACTAACCCAATCCCCCCTCTTCAGCTAGATACCCATCGTGAAAAAGCATCTTCAGGCTGGAATTGCATCGTCAAAAGCGCGTGTTGCTCCAAGGTTGAGAGTGATCAGGACGCCCAAATAGTAGATATTGATGTGACTGCAACACAAACTGATGATAAGGTGTGCTGTGTAGCTAAAGACTGTTGCGTAATACTATGAGGGACACATGACGGAATTACTATGGGATGTGCGATCTGCTTTGGAGCAAGGTGAGGCGGATATGCTCAATGGCATCCTCAGCAAGAACAAAAATAAGACCAGCTATTACATCCTAAAGCACTCTAACTGGACAAATCACGATTGCAACATGATGAAATCCACCTACATGCTTAGGAGTACTATCCCCCCTAAGATGCTTGGTACTGTGCTTTGGCTCGTGGATAACAGCAAAGGCACCATTGAAAAGCTTTGGGAGCTCCCGCTTGACGTCGAATGTGCCCGGGAGTTTCTCGATCCGCACAATCCGCAAGAGATCGTTGCTAACTCAGCGTCGAACATCAAGGGTGCTATACAAGTAATCTAGTATGTGTTAGTGTGTTACATCACTACACAGGTATACTATGAATTTCGCAGATTACATGAATAAGCAACTTTCGTGCAGAACCAAATCTGGCTCGTTGATTAGCCCAGATGAATGCGCGGTTTTGCTTTCTATCGACGACTACAAATACATCGGTGTGAATCATATTGGACCACTGCGCGTTAGCACCGTCTGGCTTGGCATTCCCCATTGTGGCCCTGAGGGTTTCGACTACTATTTCGAGACGATGATCTTCAAAGACGAGTCTTTCGATTCGATGGAATGCTATCGCTATCGCACGCTTGCGGACGCGATGGAGGGTCACGAAAAGATCGTAAAGGAGCTGGTAGATGAGCGATAATATTCATGTCGTTGACCCAGGAAATTACAAGAAGTGTGACACGCTCTACGCCTACCTCTCTGAGGATGAAGACGGCAATGAGGGAATACTTGGCGCTTCCATAAATGGAGCAATGATTCCGTTGGTTTTCGGCGATCATAGATTACTCGTGCGGTTCGTGGAATATGCCATCGCCGCGAAGGCGAGTGGTAAAAAGATCAAAGCCGTGAGCTTTAGTAACCCGCAAGTTTTATTTGATACGGAGGGCTGGGATGACTGAATATTGTTACGACGAGGAACAGGTAAAAACAATATTAGACGCGCTAGAGTGCGCAAAGGAAGCTCTGGAAAGGTTTGTCTGGCAGCCGATAGACAGAGCGCCTATTGGAATTAGTGTTCTGGTCTATTGGCAGGGTGGGCGAATGGCAGTTGCTAGTTATACCGGAAGAGATGATGTGGTGTGGAACACTCCACTTTGGGAAGTGGAATGTGAGCCTGAGCGTTTCCCGCCGGTCTGCTGGATGCCGCTCCCTGAACCTCCTGAGGGAGTATGAGATTTAGCGTACGATGCGACAATTGCGCCATGCAAGTAGACCAGGGAGAGGGCATAACATCCCTGTGTGATGCGTGCCTAGGATGTTGTAAAAATCTATGGAAGCCAGAATGGCAGCCTATATCGTTAGCGCCCATGGGCTCCGATGTTTTAATCTACCGCGACGAAACTATTAGCGTGGGTTACTTTGAGCGAGACGAGTGGGATGTGCTTTGGGTACAGCTTGGACAGTATCACTGGAAATGCAAGTCGGATCCAATTTTCTGGCAGCCACTCCCTGAACCCCCTGAGGAAGTATGATGTGTTGCGTTTGCGGAGCCCATCCTAGTGAAATGGCCTACATCTGTTGTGATGCGTGTGTGCCGCCAAAGTGGCAAGCGATGGACACCGCTCCCAAGAACGGAACTAGCGTGTTACTCTTTTGCCCTGCTGGCTCTCAGTTTTCAATTGACCAGCAAGCCATCGCCTACTGGTGTACCGACGCAGAGGTTTGGTACTCGCTACCAGCAGAGATAGAGCTTGACGAACCAAGCGCATGGATGAAGCTGCCATCGCCACCTAATGTCGACTGAACCCCTCACATTAGACATGAGAACCCCTCATGTTTACCCCTCATACACGTAAATTTACGTAACGATTATGTAACGATTCCTACCAGTTTGGTAGTTTCCCCTAGGGAGATACGCGTAAGTTTACGTAACGCGATGTAACTTACACGTAAATCTACGTATGGACTGTGTGAGATTCGAACTCACTTTGCCTGCTAGTGGAGTCCCACGAGTCGCAAGCGCATTATTGTCTTAAGCGCACGTTCCCACCGTGCCGACAGTCCTTTTATACCCAGTTATGCCCACTTATAGCCGATTTTCGCTATATCTCCCCCCGTGTGCCAATGTTTAACAGCTTTCTTATTTGATGGTCATTTGACGGTCATTTGATCGTGTGAACAGATGTGAAAATTCACATGCCGTACGTCTTTTGTTCGCCTTAGGTTGCTTTTTATTTGATACCCAGGCTAATTTGAATTTGTCGGAAGCCGCGACAGGTCTACGGGCTTAAAAAGGACACATATGACCGAAGAACAGGGCGTACACGCTGAGACTGTCGCCGAGTCTCAAGAGCCAGCAACTCAAGAGCAGCCAAACCAGCAAGACGTCAACTGGAAGGCAGCTAATGAAACGATGGCTCAGCAAAAGCAAGAGATCGAGCAACTAAAGCAGCGCGAGAACTTACTTTTGCAACGACAGCAAGAGATGTTGCAATCCCCGCCACCAGCGCAGCAGGCCGCGCAACCTGCTAACCCGTTTGAGGGCATGGATGAGCAAGATGTCGCAACTGTCGGTGATTTTCAGAGAGTGCTCTCTCAAAAGGAACAGACGTTTAATCAACAGATGGATTCTGTGAATAAACAGCTGAAACTTATGGGTTATCGTTCTCAGTTTTCTGACTACGATAACGTAGTACAGAACACATTGAAAAAAGCAGAAACGAACCCTGCTTTAGCGCAGGCAATCGCTTCTAGCTCAGACCCGCATCTGTTGGCATATGAATTAGGCAGAGAGCAGGCACAGGGAAACGCTAAAAAGGCGGCTGAAGCTCAACGTATGGTTGAGAACGCGCAAAAGCCAGGTAGCGTATCGAATGCACCTACGGGTGGTTCATCTTTGTCTGCTGTCGACTACATCAAAAACCTTTCTGATTCGGAGTTTGAGGCAAAGATTGCAGCTGTAAAGCGGGGTGGTTAAACAAGGAAAAGACAAATGGCTCAAACTACTACTACACAAGTAGATCCAGCTGTCAGCACCATGTACGACCGTTTGCTTCTGATGCGTGCACGTCCCTACCTGATTCACTCTTTGTTTGGTCAGCGTCGGGATCTACGCAAAAAGGCTGGTAACACGATCAAGTTTCGTCGTTACACAAACCTTTCAGTTGCAACGACTCCTATTGGTGAAGGCATCACCCCTGCAGGTTCACAGCTTGCGAAAACAGATTTGACCGCAGTGGTCAGTCAGTACGGAGATTTCGTGGAGATCTCTGATGTAGTTGATCTCACCGTTGAAGATGCTGTTATCACAGAGGCTGTAGAGCTTCTTGGTCAGCAAATGGGTGAGACCATCGACGCAATCGTTCGCGACACACTGTCTAGCACAGCGTCCGCAACAAATGCATCTGGTGGACTCAACGGAAACACCCCCACAGAAGTCACAAAGTCAGACATCGACGGCGAAGTTAAGACCCTTATGGGTAACGACGCTCAGATGATTTCTGAAGTGATTCAGGCCTCTAATAACTTTGGTACAGCTCCGGTTCCACCATCATACTTTGGATTGTGTGACACAGATATTACAGACGATCTTGCGAACGTCTCTAACTTCGTGTCTACACAGGAATACGGTCAGCAAATGCCAGTTCTTGAGTCTGAGTGGGGTTCTACAGGTCGTGTTCGTTGGCTGGTCAGCTCTGCTGGTAAAGCTACATCGGAATCACCTGTACAGTACCACTGCTTCATCGTAGGTAAGAACGCTTACGGGCTCACAGAGCTTGAAGGCGGATCTGCATCTACGATCATTAAAGCATTCGGATCTGGTGGAACATCTGACCCACTTGATCAGCGTGCTTCAGTCGGTTGGAAGGCGTTCTTTGTATCGCGTATCCTAAACGACAATTTCATGAGAAATCTAGAAGTAACACACTCATAAGGAGACCAAAATGGAATCAGCTCTTCCATACATTGAAGTTGGTCACTTTGAGGCCGACGGTGCAAACGTTGCACTTACTTGGGAAATCGATCGCAACCCTGACTTTTTCATGTGTTTTAACTACACAGATTATGGCACGGATGCATCTAACATCAGCGGCGTATGGTTCAAGGATTTTCCTGCAGGCGATGCGCTAGTCAACATCAATGAAGCTGATGCAGCTGTAGCGTCACTGGAGACCACAAATGGTATCACAGTGGCAGACAGCGTTGCATACAGTGAAACGTCTAACCAGGTTTCAGCGACTCACACACTGACACTGACTCTTGGTTCAGCGCTTCGTGGTTCTGACAGTGATGAGGTTTACTACATCGCTGTTTGGGCTTCACGATTCATTGATCGCGGAGACATTAACGCATAAGTCCTGTGCGTATTACGTGGCCCTGAGCTTCGGCTCGGGGTCTTTGTGCGCACACTAACTAGGAGTAATACAAATGGGACGACGCAAGAAAGCAGATTTAGATCTAGATTTGGATGTTCAAGAGCCAGCAATGGCAATGGCAGTAGCTCAACCAGAGCCGGTGCCCGTAAGAATGGTGCAAGAGCATCGTCCAAATCCAGATATCGGGAAGTTTCCCTTTGATGATGAAGAACTTCCATCTAGACGGTATAGATTCACATACAATCAGCAGCCCGGTACTCCTATGGAGTTCACCCGTGGTGTGACAGTTCTCGATAGACGTACAGGTCGTCGCAAGACACGGTATTACGATTTCGCGATTGATGACGGTGAGGATGTTGAGATTCCCACAGAGATTGCTGAGTTTATGATGGGCCTCATGTATTTCGACGAGGGAAGGACGCGCCCACGATGCACGCTAGTACCGATCCAGTAAAAGCTAAAATAGAGCCCCATGGAGGGCTCTTGTTGGTTCCTAGGGCAGATGGCTTGGCTAGCGTCATAGACGCCGGTGTAGGTCAATACACGCTTGTTTTCGATCAGGATTGCGACACTAAAGACTACGTAGCAGTCTGCACGACAGATACGCGCGGCTCAGCGCATGAGCGTGAAGAGCTTGGAAGGACAAAAAGCGAGTATCCTATCTCTGTTGAGAAGGAAGGGAAGTGCGTAGATGCAAGTGTCAACGCGATCATATTCAGATGATGATGATTGGAAGGAAAAGGTATTCGTGGCTATCAATTGGGATGGCGGCGTCAGCGTTATATATCCTTCTCCTACTTTTAGTGGCGATAGGGATGAGTGGCTCAGACGACACGATCTCGACATAGCCGAGCAGTATCTAGAGCTAGATCCTATCCAACTTCCCGCCTCTCGAGAAGACCGAGAATTCTGGGCAATTGAAGATGGTCGCGTCATCATTAAGAAGAACCGTGACAGTAAAATCAAAGAAATAGATTATACTGATACCGAGAGTGTAAAGCGGCTTGACATGCAAGAGGTAGGCAATGGGTAATTGGTCTCTAAGCGATATTAGGACTGAAGTTAGAAAGCTTGCTGGGCGTCCTTCCACTAGCAACCCGAGTGACTCAGATCTTAATGATCGCATCAACCGTTGGATTAAATTTAAGCTCAGTACTGAAGTAAAGCTACAGGATGAGCTCACTTTTTGGTCATTTGAGACAAGTTCTGGTGTAGGCACGCAAGCCTTGGATGAGGGCTTTCATACATTCCTTCCGCCCGCTTATGTAGACGATGATCCTCTTGAGGTTTTTTATGATCCAGCTGCGTTCTACAACCGTTGGTTGATTGACAGCACAGAGACAAACTCTAAGCCTCAAGACATCTTGATCATGAGTAATGAGGTAGTCCTTCGCCCGATTCCAGATGATGGATATACGATTAGAATTCTCGCCTATGATAGACCGGCAGAACTAGGTGCTGATTCGACGGCTTTAGGGTGGGAAAGTTTAGGTGAGCTTGTGGCTTATGGCTCGGCTCTAGATCTTCTCTTATCTGGTGGAGAATTCGACAAAGCATCGGCTCTTAAGCCTTGGTATGACAGAGTAAGAGCACAAGCACAAGACAAAGCGGCGCAAATGTTTGTATCGCAGCGCTCAGTTCCAGCATTTTGAGGTAATAAATGGCATTCGACAAAGATAAGCCCGGCAATAATGATAAGCTAAAGAACTCTGCTGGTGACTTGAGGGATAACTTCACGGCAATTCAAGAGGGTGAAGTCCAACATGAGGCTGTACAGCTAACACGTCAGGGCGCAGATCCAGCACCAACAACAGCGACAAACGCTGGTTATTTCTACGGGCTAGAAAAGACGCAGGATGACGGAAGTACAACAAGCACAGAGGCTCACTGGCAAGATGAAGACGGCAACGTAACCCAGCTTACTAGCGGTGGAGTCTCTCCACTTCCTAAAGCTTTTGGAGTAATTGACTCAACTGGAGCGCTTGTTGCTGGAACCGGATATAACGTGGACAGTGGAAACACATCCAAGATCTCAACCGGGCTTTACAAAGTTTCGTTCAATCAGACGATTTCGGGATCGCCAACAGACTACGTTATTCTATTTACGTCGTTTGCTGTTTCGACATCAGCTTCAGACGCGGCTACGTATGCTGTTTCAGGTGCTGCCGGGAAAACGCCAACAGCAAGCAATTTCCATGTTCAAATCAAGGGAGCTGATGGAAGTAGTATGTCTAACGCCAAATTCGGCTTTGTTGTTTATCATCCATCCGCACTAACAACATAGGTTATCCATGGGATTTCAGCCTTTCCTAGTCGGTGATTACCGAGCCGGTCTACAGCAAAATCTAGATCCGTGGAAACTTCCCGGTGATGCGTTTCAGATTGCTGAAAACATGGACATGAAAGATGGAATCCTCAGCCGCCGCCTTGGATATAGGCGGTTTGCGAGCTATGAATATCTGTGCAGTACAATTGCTAGCATCTCACTTCCAAGCGGTGATCAGGTTGTTATTACAACAAACGGAAACCACGGTTTGTCTAACGGTGACGAAGTTCGCTTTCGTAGCGTTGCAGGAACAACTGAGTTAAATGGAAACCGATATACCGTGACAGATGCCACGGCCACGACATTCGATTTGCTCGATACTGACGGCGATAATTTCACTGCCTATACGAGTGGTGGTCAAATTACAAAGGTCTCTACCAGCGCGATCACCGGTCTTATGCTGTACCGAGATAGCAATGATGATGAGCTACTTATAGCCGCTGATACTACATATGTCGGCCTATGGGATTCCTCTAACGATGAATTCGACACACTGGACATTAGCACCGTTACTCTGAATGCGGTGTCTAATGCAAACCCAGCAGTTGTAACCACAACAGCCGCGCACGGACTTTCAACTGGAGATAAGGTTCGGTTAGAGAGCTCGACTGGCGCAAGTGACTATGACGGGTTTGTTTGCGCGATTACAGTTACCGGCGGAACTACATTCAGCTTAGACGGTGTCAGCGGGCTCTCTGGAGCGGCTACAACAGGTGTTGTGCACCATTTGAATGTATTGAGTGCAGCAGAGAGCGATATCTTCTCATACGTCAACTATCGCGGTTCTATGTTCTTCGTTAATGGTAACGATCGTCTTCTCAAATATGATGGAACAAATCTAACTCGTGTGGTTGTCGATTTCACTAATGCAACCCCAACGACTAATGTGTTGGGAACGGCGCAGCACGTTTTTCTTATGAAAGAGCGTTTGCATCTTCTTTCGCCTAGCGAATCGGGAACAGAGCAGAAACAGCGCACTCGGTTTTCCAAGCCTGCTGATCCGGATACATGGCACGACCAGAACAGCGGTGGTCAAGGTGGTTTCGTTGATGCTCCTACTGGAGACCCAATTGTTTCTCATGGCGCTGTTGATGAAGATGAGATCGTTTTCTTTCGGAGAAGCGCTTGGAAGGTTCGGTACACTGGCAATGCAATCCTTCCATTTAGATGGGAGCGGATCAATGTCACACGTAAATCAGAATCTAAGTTCGGAACAACACTCTTTGATAAGTTTGTTACAAGTGTAGGCACAACGGGTATTTTGGCATGCAACGGTGTAGCAGTAGATCGCATAGATAAGGCTATTCCTGAGTTCACCATCCAGTTTAACGCGGATCTCATAGAGCGCTTTGTTGCTTTCAAGTTCGAAGAAGCTGAACGCGTTTGGTTTACTTATGCTGACAACAATGAAGAGACAATCAATCACGCCTTGATCTACCACTTCGAAGACAATGGTTGGACAACGCATTTCTTTGGCCATCGTATAGATGTCACTGGGATTACTCAGGCAGACCCTGCAGTTGTTACAACGGATGGAGCGCACGGCTTAGAGGCTGGTGACCGAGTTCAACTAGAAGACGTTGTCGGAATGACAGAGGTCAATGACAATACTTATGTGGTAGCGAGCCCAACATCAACCACATTTGAGTTGGCCGGAGTGGATTCTACTGGTTTTACAGCTTATACCTCTGGCGGAGAGGTTGTTATCGGTCACCCAGTTAATGTGCTTGGTGAGTTTCAGGCTACTGCCGATGATATGACGTGGTCTTCAACAGAGTACAAATGGTCAGAGCTATTTCGAGCATGGAATGCCGGTAGATTCCAAGTTGGAGCATCAATTCCTCTTATGGGAGATACCGAAGGTACAATCTGGGAGCTTGGGTTCGGCGGATCTGATCGATCTGAAGTTGTTGGTTCCACAGTGACCGGAGATGACTTCACGTCAATATTGCGTACTAAACGGCTTAATCCATTCGTTGAGCAAGGTGCTAATGCGGAGTTCGGATATATCGACATCCTTTTCTCTGCAGATAGCAATGCAGATGTAGACTGCACGTTTTATCTAGATGCTGACCCGCTCCCGTATCAAGTGGATGGTCAGGATATTGTAACACTCTCTCTTGCGAGAGATCATGGAGCAGATACTCGGATTTGGAAGCGGATTTATTTGGGGGCTGCTGGATCGTGGCATGAAGTCCAACTAAAGACAACAGGCCAAGAAAAGTATGTAGACATTCACGCTATGATATTTTGGATGCGTCCAGCTGGGAGATTAGAACTCCATGCCTAATATTGAAGAATCGTTCAGCATCCCATATGACGAAGCAGAGATACGAACCGGCGACTCACGTTTATTGAGTGAGTATCTTCTTCAGCAAAACAAAGACATCAACAAGATGTACGAGAGGATTGCTCTCGGCGTGAATAACACGTATGAGATGACGATCATTAGCACCAGCAAGACTGGTGTTGTCTCACCGCCCGGACAGCCCTTAATCATGCTTCCAAAGATTGGAATGTTCTACATCATGATTAGTGGTCTTGAAGACAATATGCCGCAAAGGTGCTCAATTATTCAAAAGCCCATCGTTGGGACAGCGGCGACAGAAACAAACTTATCAAATTTCACACCTGCGTCCGGCACATGGAATGGTGTGAGCTTGGTCATTGGATTTCTAACAGACCAAATAGGACTCGGACATGATGGCGGCGCAGCTCTCGAAGGTCAATTCAACGTCACAATACTCGGACAATACGACCCCGAAGGCGGTGGTTAGATTTGAACGACTAATCAATGCGAATAGAATCCCGACTAAATGGATCGAACAGGTCAAAGATCTTGTCGTTGAGCCCGAGAATTACAGAAAAGCGATAGAAGCAAGCCTTGATGATCTTGGAATGCTTTTCGGGCTTTACACACCAGTTTATTCAGGATTCTTGTGGTGTCAATTTGATCCTTTGGAGAATATGCTCTACGTAAACTGCTATAGCGTAGATAAAAGCATATGGCACACCAAGGATCATCTGAAATGCTTGATTAAGCTGCTAGAATGGCTTAAAAGTATCTTGAAAGTAGAAAAAGTGCGCTGGTTTACGACTCGCCCTGGTCTCTATAGACGTTTAGGGTTTAAACCATCTAAGAGAATCATGATGGAGGCATAAATGTCAGGTAAAGGACCACAGCAGGTAGGTACAGCGGAGTTAGTAACTCCAGAACAAAGAGCGGCTCTGAATCAAATCTTAGGAATGGATTTAGGCCCACTTTTTGACCCAGAACAACAAAGAGAGTTCTTTCAAGCGCAAGTTGCAGATCCAACCATGCAACATTTCCGTGAACAAACGATCCCCGATCTTAACGAGCTGTTCATTGGACAAGGTGCAGCTAGTAGCTCAGGGTTAAATAGAGCTATCACACAAGCCGCAGCAAATGTCGAGTCCGGTCTGGCTGGGCAGTTATCGCAGTTTCAGCAGCAGGGACAACAGAATCAACTCCAAGCCCTTATTGCTGCATTAGGCCGGCAACAGCAACAACCGATCGTGAGTCAGGGCACAAGCCCTCTAGGATCAGCACTTGGCCTAGCAGGAACTGTTGGCGGAGCCTTTCTAGGTGGGCCAGGCGGCGGAGCGTTAGGTTCTAAACTGTTTGGAGGTGTTTGATGGGAGCCATCATCGTACCGGGAAGCGATCCACTAGAGCAGTTGTTTCAAGGTTTGCAAAGAGGTGTTGAGGGTACGCTTCCTACCACTCTGCAAAATCTTCACGCTCAGCAGCAACAGCAAGAGCAGGAGAAGCGTAGAGAAAAGCTGATGATCCAAATGGGGATAATTCCTGATCCCGCAGAGGCACTGGCAGATGACACACCACAGCCCAGGGAGCTTGAAGAAAGACAACCGGATGCACCACAGCCAATTGATCAGCCGAAGCCTAATGCGCTCCAAAAAAAGAGCGATCAAGAGCTGTTGCAGATGGAGGTTTCTGGGGATAAGTTCCTAGCCCAGGTAGCTAAAGCGGAAAAAAGCCGCAGAAACTTCGATATTAAAGAGCGCGAGCTGACACAAAAAGGCTTCGTAGAAGATCGGAAAAGCGCGGAAAAGATTACCGTTCCATTTTTGACGAACATAGATAAGCAGCGTTCTGGTGTTAGGGAGAAAGAGCAGGCTGTGCGCTTAATGCGCGATTCTATTCAAGAGCAGGATCTTGATTTCTGGAGCAAAGATAACTTCAATCGGTTTCTGGGACGATTTGGCGGAGCGCTTAGAACGGCGAAAGGTCAGCAATTAATTAATGCGCAGAAAGAGTTTCTCTTGGGCAACATCCAAAGAGCAGGATCAAGACCAAACCAGTGGATTGAGCAGCAAATTGCAACCATGCTCCCACAAATTGGTATCTCAAGAGAGGCTAACCTTACGGTTACAGAGATTCTAGAGCACGAAACCGCAGTACAGCGCATGGAGCAACAGGTTGCAGATGAGCTGGCAGCACAAGATAGACAGGACTATGGCTTTGTCCAGCCAGATATAGCGGCTAGAGTAGATAAACGGATAGAAGAGACGGGTCAGGATTTACAGGATAGGCTTGCATATAGACTGCGTGAAGTTCATGAGCGAGAAAAGTCCGGAGATGATCTTCTTAAGCTTTCCACTAAAAAGGTAAAGCGTGGAACATTTCTCACTCCACGCATGGCTGCTGCGATGCTGAGTAAGAATCCGAATGAAGAGCAAATGAAAAAGAACGCCCGTAAAATGGGCTATGTAATTCCAAATTCAGACCAGATAAATAGGTGGCGGAGTGAGCTCTAATAATGACGATGGGTTCATGAATCTTGTTCGCCTAGAGCAAGAAAATGAGACAAAACAAACTCTGGAAAGAGATCAAGCTGTCAGTCGTGCGCGCTCTCTGGTTTCTGCACCAGTTCGAGGTGTGACTCGCACCAGTCGACAGGCGTTGGATGAGGTAGCGGATTTCGTACAATCACTAACTGATGTCCTTGGAATCGGTGAAACATTTCGCGAAGCTCGTGAGGGAGCGATGGTTTCTCCAGAGGAATTTGAGGAAGGCCTTGAAGAGCAATTACCTGTGCAAGAAGGCTTCCTAGAGCGTGCACTAGAGCGTGCTGGAGAGGTCGCACCAACATTCGCTGGTAGTGGATTAGGTGCAGGCGGATCAGCTCTTAGGGCGCTCCTAATGGGTGCGGCTGGTCAGGGTGCTGAAGAGGTTGGGCTGGGTCAGCTTGGGCAGGCTGTCGCCGAAATTGGCGCTGCTGGAATCCCTGCATTAGGAAAAACCATTACGCCAGGGTTCGGTCGAGCTAGCCGACGAGTGATTGAAGAAGGTCGCAGGCTTGGTTTGACCGAACAGCAGATTGCTCCATTGGTCTCTGAGGAAAGACGACTCGGT
>Ga0180438_10001822_pt1 | contig 36741 bp, 29 predicted proteins | sample SS_ome_12_FD_132455 | JGI IMG/M metagenome (GOLD analysis project Ga0180438, IMG submission 132455) | Hypersaline lake sediment archaeal communities from the Salton Sea, California, USA - SS_3_D_2 metaG | ecosystem: Environmental > Aquatic > Non-marine Saline and Alkaline > Hypersaline >... | reverse complement strand
TTTGGTGATTTCGTGGAAAGTAATTCTTTTGGTCTGGTCCGGTTCTTGTTCAAGGATATGGGCCAAATGCCAGGCAATGGCTTCACCTTCGCGGTCTTCATCAGTGGCGTAGTAAATTTCATCAGCTTTTTTGGCTTCTTTTTTCAAAACCGTGACTTGTTTGCGTTTGGCAGTCGGAATAACGTAGCTTGGCTTAAAGTCTTTTTCAACATCAACGCCCATTTTACTTTTTGGCAGATCGCGCAGATGGCCAAAAGAAGATTGAACTTTAAAACCACTCCCGATGAAGCGGGAGATTGTTTTTGCTTTGGTTGGTGATTCAACAATAAGTAACTTCATTTTGTTTTTTAATATTTGTATATAAAATTATAACTTGAATTTTTATTGCGTGCAAATTTTATTTGCCGATCACATAGTTGGCGCCACCCAGGTTGCGCACTTTACCCTTCATTTCCATGAGTGTCAAGAGGCTTGAGACAGCTGAGGCATCCATGCCGCAGTTTTTTATAATCACATCAATATGTAATGGTTCTTTACTTAGTAGGGTGAGCAGTTTTTCTTCTTCAGGTGAGTCTGGAATAATAGCTTTGTTTTCAACATAGGCTTTAACGTGGCTCAGATCAAGTGCTTCCAATACATCATTTGCATCCGTGACAAGTTTGGCGCCCATTTTAATTAGTTTGTTCGGTCCGATTGAGGTGGGGTTATAGATTGTGCCGGGAACGGCAAACACTTCACGGTTTTGATCAAGCGCGGCTTTAGCAGTAATAAGGGAACCTGATTCTTCGCCCGCTTCAACTACCATGGTGCCGAGTGCCAGGCCTGAGATAATACGGTTGCGCTGAGGAAAGTGATGCTTTAGCCCCAGACTGCCCAAAGGAAATTCAGAAATCACTGCACCGCCTGACTCAATAATACGTTCGGCAAGTCTCCGATTAGTGCTCGGATAAATACTGCCCCGATCAATACCAGAGCCGAGCACGGCAATGGTGCGGCCGCTCGCTTCAATTGTGGCCTCATGGGCAATTGAGTCAATGCCCAGGGCCATGCCGCTCACAATAGTCAGTTTTTGACTCGCTAGATTACTTACAATTTCGCTTGCGGCCTGCCGGCCATAAGTTGAGGTTTTTCTGGTGCCTACCACGGCCAAGCGAAACTCATCCGGGTCATCCATGCGGCCTTTATAATATAAGAAAGCTGGGGGATCGTATATTTCTTTTAAAATGCTCGGGTAGCTCGGTTCATTAATTGTCAAAATGCCGATATTTTCAGACAATACGTTTTGCCACAAGCCGGCCGGATCAATTGATTCGCGTTTAATAAAAAAATCATCAACCACTTCTGGTTCAATCCCGGCTTGATTCAGTTCGTCCCGGCTGGCATACCAGGCTGCTTCAAGCGAGGGGAAAAAGTTAATAATTTTTCTAAATCTGATCGGGTTAATGCGGCTGACTTGGCCAAACGCGACCCAATAGGCTTTTTCTGCTAAACTCATAATTTGGGCTATGGATATATAGATTATATTATAGAGGGGATTGTGTCAAGGGAGGCTCTCGGAGTCAGTTGTCAATTGTAGCTAACAAAAGGAATATTGACAAATTTTTATAGCTATGTTAAGGTGTGCTAATCCTTAAAAACTGGGATATTTTTTACCTAAATTTTGGTAAAAAAAGATACCCGCGATCCTGCCGGCAGGGCTCTTTCTTGTGCTGGTCACCCCTCCTAACCAGCTACAAGAGAAATGCTTTTGTTGGCAGGGTCGTGGGTATTTTTAATTGTATAAATTCATTGCCTTGGTAATGCCAAGTTCTGCAGCAGCATTACAGGCTTCGAGAATATGCTTAACCATTTTATCAGCCTTGGCTTGATCTGATTTTGAGAATTTTCTTAGAACAAAGTCTTCTGAGGGAATTTTTTCAGCCATGGGAGTTTTTATTCCCATGCGGAAGCGGATAAAGTTTTTTGTGCCCAGCATGTCAATAATGCTCTGTACGCCTTTGTGCCCGGCGGCTCCGGATTTTTTTGATATTCTGATTTTTCCCAATGGCAAATCAATGTCATCATGAAAAATCCAGATATCCTGGGGTTTTATTTTATAAAATTTCTTTATTGCCTGGACGCTTTTGCCCGATAGATTCATGAATGTTTGGGGTTTTGCCAGGATGATATTCTTGTCAGGAAACCTGCCTTTTGAAATCTCAGCATTAAATTTTTTGTTAAATTTATAATCTGGAAAGAATTCTTTATATTCTTTTTGAATTTCATCTAAGGCCACAAAGCCGAGGTTATGCGGCGTGTTTTTATATTTTTTGTCAGGATTGCCCAGTCCAACTATCAATTTCATATTATTTTCTACTTCTTGATTTTATTATAACAGGCGTACCCTCAAAGCCAAATTTTTTACGTAATTGTTTTTCTAAGTATTTTAAATAATTGGCATGAAGTACGTGCTTGGTTTTAACCACCACCTCAAAGCTCGGCGGTTTTACGCCGGTTTGCTTCATGGTGTGGATGTAGGGAGCGGTGGTCATGCCGGTGCCGCCGATTGGCTTGGCGCGTTTTATGGCTGATTTTAAAAATTTATCCAAAGCGTTGTGGGTTATCTCTCGCATGCGTTCTTTTTGCACCTCCTCAATTAAACCAAATATTTTTGGGGTATTTTTTTTATCTTTGGCTGAGATAAACAGAATCGGTGCCCAGAAAATAAAGTTGAGTCTTGAAAGAATATAATTAGTAAATTCTTTCGGGGACTTAGGAGTTTTATTTTTTATTAAATCCCATTTGTTAGCAATGATAATTAATCCTTTTTCTGATTTTGCGGCCAGGTCAGCCAGGTTTTTGTCCTGAGTGCCGAGCCGTTCAGAAATGTCGAGTACCAAAAGAATAATATCAGCGTCTTCTAGAATTTCGCGTGTCCGCTCAGTACCAATTTTTTCCAACCCCTTTTTTATTTTGGCGCGTTTTCTTAAGCCGGCGGTGTCAATTAAAAGATAATTTTTATCTTTATAGCTAATAAATGTGTCTTGCGGCTCGCGCGTGGTAAAAGCAATGTCAGAGACAATCATGCGCGGCTCATCACATAGGGCATTGACGAGTGATGATTTGCCGGCATTGGGTTTGCCGATTATTGCCACCTTAAGGGCGTCAATTTTTTCAGCTGGTTGGGGTTCAAGTTTTAATTTTTTAAATTCTGCATAAGCATCTTCAAGAAGATCGCCTACGCCAATGCCGGTGGTGGCAGAGATCGGGACTGGTTCGCCAAAACCAAGTTTTTTCCATTCCGGATCCTTGGCACGGAGCATCAAATCTTTCTTATCAGCCTTATTGGCAATAAAAATGATTGGCTTTTTAATTTTTCTAAGTTCACGGGCAAAGTCCAAGTCTTCGGCCAGTACACCGTCGCGGATATTTACCAAGAAAAAAACCAGATCTGCTTCATCTAAAGCAATCTGGATTTGCTCTTTAATACCTTTTTCAATCGCGGTTATTCCGCCCGAGGCGGATCCGCCTTTGGCGGACTTTTTTCTTTCAAATCCGCCCGTGTCAATCACCTGGATTAGTTTTCCGCGCCAGACGCAATCGGCAAAGGCGCGGTCACGCGTGGTGCCGGGTATGGCAGAAACCATGGCTTTGTTTTCCTCGGCCAAGGTATTAAAAAGAGTTGATTTACCAACATTGGTTCGGCCAACAATAGCAATTAAAGGTTTTTTTGTGTTGGTTGTCATTGTACCAGGTTTTTACTTGTGACGCCTAAGACAACCAGAAAATCTACGTCTTTGGCAGTTGCCTGCACTTTATTGCTTTCATCGGTCAGGGTTACTTCTGAAGGCACTAAAGTGGAGGAAAATATCCAGCCGGAGGTGGTGACTGAGACTTCGGCGTCTAGCAATGACCTGAGCTGGGCGAGCTCTTTTTCTTTTTCACCGTTAGTAAGGTCAAAAACCATGGTCTGAGCATAATCGCGTTTAATAGCGTTGCCTATTTTGATCACTTCAAAATCATTTTCTTTTAATATAAGTGATGCGGCATAGGCCAGGCCGGGCACGGTGGTGCCGTTTTGTATTTCAACGCAAATGTCGTCGGTTTGATTTAAACCGGTTGAGGCAACTGACACGCTTGAACCGCTGTGACTTGATTCGTCCAAGAGGTTGGCAGCGATTTCGCGGACCGTATCCCAGGTACCGCCGTTTGGCAGAATCATATAAGCGCCGTTGATGCTGGTGGCGTAGAGGGGGCTGCCTGGGCCAGTACTCAAAACTTCATTAGTAATGTTTTCGGTATCAACTTTGCGGGACAGGGTTGCCAAGAGAATCATTTCTTTGGTAGAAATGTTTGTTTCAACGCTTTCTTTCACAGTGTCGTATAGTTTGACAATCTTTTTTGGGTTGAGGATTAGTGATGGCGTAAGAATTTTTTCTTTTACTGCTACAATAACATTCTGTTGGCGTTTGCTGCGGGCAAAGTCAGAGGCTTCGCCATTAGTGCCATGTCGGGAACGGACATATTTTAGTGCGGTGTCGCCGTCCATATGCTGTTCGCCAGCTTCAAATGATACCACCTGGTATTCGTCAGGGCCGGCTGGGTATTGATAGTCAGTAAAACTTCTTTCAACATTTACGTCAATGCCGCCAATTTCATCAATAAACTCAATAAAGCCGTCAAAATCAACCCGAACATAGTAGTGGATTGGTTGGCCAGTGATATTTGAAGCGACCTGACTTGCCAAAATCGGGCCATAACCTTCCTTTTCCCATTCACCAAAAGCATTGGCATGATTGATCTTACGCCAGCCATAACCGGGAATATCAACACTCAAGTCCCGGGGGATAGAGAGCATGGCCACTTTGCCGTCAGACGGGCGTAGGCTGGCAAAGATGTTTGTATCAGTAAGATTTGGTCCGTCATGACCAGCACCGCCAATACCAAGCAAAAGAAAATTAATTCGGTTTTCTCGTTCGCCGCGCAGGCCGCGTTCACCCACACCGGTCAGATACTTCAGTCCGCTGAAGACCGGCAACTTACCGATTTTTGTCATTATGCTGTCTTCAGTAGCTGGTTCTGATGTTACAACTTGATATGAGAATACCGCGGCGGCAACCGCGAAGATTACAATGAATGTAACAAAAACTCTGCCGAAAAAAAATAAGCCTTTTTTCGACTGCTCGATCTTGTTGTTGTCCTGTAGTAGGTCAACGCTCATAATACATATATTTTGAGTAAATTATAGTACATTTTGATATTTTTTTCCAGTGCCGAAGCGCTCAGAAATGAGAATAATTTTTCTTGACAATATTTACAGGGGGATGCCGGCCATATATATAGAATGGCGTATGACAGGATTGTGATAAAATTTGCCTTAAATTAGCTAATATTTACTCTTGATTTATACACTTTTATATGGTAATATTATTACTAACCCGATGAAAGGGCCTTGTTTTGGGTCTCTTTAGGGGGCGGCTAGCTCAGTTGGTTAGAGCGTTCCGTTCACATCGGAGAGGTCACAAGTTCGAATCTTGTGCCGCCCACCATTGAAATAAAAAATTAATTATCATTTATGGGATTATTTAAAAAAGAGAATAAAAAAGAAGAAATGTTGGCACCAAAGAGTACGGCGGCAGTTGTGGTTGGTTTTATTTTTGAGATTGTTCAGGTAGTGGCAATATCTTTGGCAATTATTATTCCAATTCGTTACTTTTTGATCCAGCCGTTTTATGTAAAGGGTGCATCCATGGAACCGAATTTTTATGACCATGAGTATTTAATAATTGACGAAGTGAGCTATCGTCTTGGTGAGCCTGACCGGGGTGACATTATTGTTTTTAAATATCCATCAGATCCAAAACAGTACTTTATTAAACGCATTGTTGGTTTGCCCAATGAGACCGTTGAGGTAAAAGACGGCAATGTGGTGATTTATAACGAGGAATTTACCAATGGTATGGCGCTTGAGGAGGAGTATTTGGATGGCGTAATTACTGCTGGGCAGAAAAAGGTGAAATTGCGATCAGACGAATATTATGTTTTAGGTGATAACCGGAATTCCAGTTTGGATTCCCGTACTTTTGGGCCGGTAAACCAAGATTATATTGTTGGTAAGGTTTGGTTCAGGGGCTGGCCAGTGACCAAGATTAAATTTTTTGAAAATCCTGAATATAACTTATAAGTATGCCGGTAAAAAAGAAAACAACCACTAAGAAAAAAGCTGTTCAACCGGTGAAAAAGGCAGCACCTAAGGCAAAGGCAGTCGCTCCGGCAAAAGCGTCTACTAAGCGGGCGCCAAAGGTACCCCAGCTTCTTCGAGGTATGAAGGATGTTTTACCTGCTGATGAAAAGTACTGGGATTTTATTTTTGACGCAATTAGGGGTTTGGGGAAATCATTTGGCTACGGACGGATTGAGACGCCGGTGCTCGAGGAAACAAGCCTTTTTGTGCGTTCAGTCGGCCGTGATACTGATATTGTGGAAAAGGAGATGTATACTTTCCAGGATCCGGGCGGGGATAACGTTTCGCTTCGGCCGGAAGCCACGGCTTCAATTGCCCGGGCCTACATTACCCACGGCATGCTTAATTTGCCTCAGCCGGTAAAGCTCTGGTATTGGGGGCCGATGTTCCGCCATGACCGTCCGCAGTCTGGTCGTTACCGCCAGTTCCATCAGTTTGGCTTTGAGGCTTTGGGTGAGGACAGCCCGACTGTGGATGCCCAGCTTATTGTGATCTTAAGTGATTTTTTTAAGGAAATTGGTTTAGAGATTACTGTACAGATAAATAGCTTAGGTACGCCTGAATCAAGGCAGGCCTTTAAAACCGAACTGGTTAGCTATTACCGAAGCCGGCGGGGCCAGCTTTGTGATAATTGTAAAAAAAGATTAAACAAAAATCCTTTGCGTCTTTTGGATTGCAAAGAAGAGGGTTGCCAGTCGATTAGAAATGAAGCACCCCAGATTATTGATTGGCTGGATGAGGACAGTAAGAATCATTTTATGAAAGTTTTGGAAGCCTTAGACGAGGCTGAGGTGCCATACGTGCTGAATCCGTTTTTAGTGCGCGGACTGGACTATTATACAAGGACGGTTTTTGAAATTTGGCCGGAAGGTGATGAAGAAGAGGCTCGTCAGAATGCTCTGGGCGGAGGCGGGCGATATGATCTGCTCGTTGAGATGCTCGGCGGTCGGCCAACTCCGGCCTGCGGTTTTGCGATTGGTATTGAACGGGTGGTTAGCCGTCTCAAGTCAGAAGAGGTTGCGGTGCCGGAACCGCCGGTTGCTGAAATATTTTTTGCCCAGCTTGGGGAGCAGGCGCGAATAAAAGCCCTGGGTCTTTTTGAGGAGTTCAGAAAGGCAGGCGTGCCGCTTTCAGAGGCTTTTTCCAAGGAATCTCTTAAGGCTCAGCTTGAGATTGCCAATAAGCTTGGTGTAAAATATGCCCTTATTTTAGGTCAGAAAGAGGTATTGGATGGCACTGTCCTAATTCGTGATATGGAGGCTGGAATTCAGGAAATTGTTGACCAGAAGAAAATAGTACGTGAAGTGCAGAAAAAATTAGGTATTTCTGAACCCAAATAATTTGACGAATTGCGCTAAAATTAGTAAAATTTAATTAATTATTAATAATTTTCCAAGAAAGGAAGGTGAAAAAATTGTGGCAGAAGTAAAGAGAAAAAAGGGGGAAAGCTTTGAAGCGCTGGTACGGCGTTTTAACCGCCGGGTACAGCAAAGCGGTAAAATTCTTCAGGCAAGGAAGATAAGATTTAGGCAGGAGGAGAAGAGTTATACCAAGAAAAAGGCAAGCGCCCTCAGGCGAAAGGATCTTAGAGAAAAAAGAGAGTTTATGGTTAAGACCGGCCGAATCAAAGATGACCTTGAGAGGGCTTATCGCAGATATCGTTAAAATAATTACATGTCATTACAATCAAAAATCAATCAGGACATTATTGAGGCTTTAAAAGCCAAGGATGAAGAAAAGCTTTCAACACTTCGTCTTTTAAGCGCGGCGATGAAAAATCTGGCAATTGAAAAGGGATTAGAAAAAGATGCTGAGCTTGAAGATGCTGATGCGGCCAAGGTAGTAAAGTCGCAGATTAAACAGCTAAAAGACGCCATGGCTGATTTTGAGAAAGCCGGTCGAGATGATTTAGCAAGCCAGAACACAAAAGAGATTAACTTATTGAGTGAATATCTTCCAGAAGAAATGGGCGAGGATGAGCTGAGAAAGATTGTTGAACAAAAAATTAATGAGCTCGGTGATGTAACTACCCAGGACTTTGGCAAAGTAATGGGTGCGGTAATGAAAGAAGTGGGTGACCGGGCAGACGGAGCCATGGTTAAGAAGTTAGTGCAAGAGCTCCTGGCTTCGTAAATTGATTAAAAATTAATTCTTATCCTTTCTACCCCATGCAGAAAGGAACAAAAAGTTTTAACGTAAAGAACGCTAGGTTTTTAGTTGTTATTTTGTTGTCGCTTGCGTTCTTTTTTGTTTTGTTCTCACCGGTTTTAGCACTTGAGGTTGGTGTTGAAGAAGTGAGCGAAGAGATTGAGCTTGGTGAGACGGACATCAGGGTAATAATTGCGAGAATCATCAATGTATTTCTCGGTCTTTTGGGTATTATTGCCTTACTGCTCATACTTTACGGCGGGTTTTTGTGGATGACGGCCGGTGGTGTGCCCGAGCGCGTGGAAAAAGCAAAAAAAGTCCTCATTAACGCGGTGATCGGGCTGGCAATTATTTTAACATCCTGGGCAATTACCTGGTTTATCTTTAATGTGCTTTTGGGCGAAGGTGGTGTCTTTGGCCCGCCGGGTGAGCGGCCGACCGGACCGCCGCCAACGTATGAATCATTCAGCAGTGCTCTGGGCAACGGTATTGTTGATTACCATTATCCGCCGCGCGGTGACACTGATGTGCCGAGAAACACCAAAATAATGATTACCTTTAAACGCGAGATGCTGATTGAATCAATTATTGAGGGTTATGATGATAATGATACGCCGCTCGACACAAGTGATGACACCGGTTCAGAACTCCTTAAAACTGACAATATCAAAATATACCGCACGGCTGATGGCGAGGATGCTCATCTTCGTGAGGATCAGGTTAGAGTGCGTTTTACCGATGATCTTCAGTCTTTTGTTTTTGAACCGGTGGAATGGCTTGGCTCAGCAAGTGAGGATGTTTCGTATACGGTGACGCTCGGTCCGGGCTTAACTCGCGCTGATGGTGAGGACGCATTCCAGGGCGCGATGTCTGACGGCTATCAATGGAATTTTGAAGTCGGAACTTTTGTTGACGTGACGCCGCCTCGGGTGAGAAGCGTTTTTCCAGTCGCGGGTGAAGAATATCCAAAGAACGTAATGATTCAGATTAATTTTAATGAACCAATTGACCCTACTTCAGCAACCGGCCATACCAGCCGATTCACCAACATCTTAGTTGAAGGTGGGGGAGTGGTGCTGGGTAGTTTTGCAATTGCCAATCAATATAAAACTGTTGAATTTATACCAGATGAGGCATGCGGCACTAACACGTGCGGTGGTGAAGTTTTCTGTTTGCCCGGGGGTGTTGATATCGATGTGACCGTGCGGGCCGCCACCATGCGTTCGGGTGAAGAGCCGGCCGCGGTTTTCCCGTACAACGGTATTGTTGACATGGCGGGGAATTCACTTGACGGTAATGATGACGATACGGCCCAGGGGCCGCCGGACGATAATTATGAATGGAGTTTTTCAACTTCTAATAATGTCTATATCGCGCCGCCCGGAGTTGATTCAGTAAATCCGGGTCCAGGAGAAAGCGGCGTGGCACCGGATTTGCCGGTTGAAATTGTATGGGACGTGCTGATGAGCCTTTCGAGCATGAATGGCGCCAATATTATGCTTGGTGATAACCGTACTGATGATCTTTCGGTGTGGTATACGCTTGATTCGGATAGTTTGGCGGAGGACGGTTCACCAGCCGAAGGCGGCATACCGCCACATCACACTAAAACCAGTATTCGCCATGGAATCTTTTTAGAGGAAACCCAGTATTATCCAGAAATTTTCTCAGAAGTAAAAGATGTTTATCAAAATTGCTTTAGCCCGGCGGCAACCCGCAACTGTCCAAAGGATCGGAGCGGGGCACCATGGTGCTGTGATGTGGCGCCATCGTCATCGCGGACCGCGGGGTCATGTTTGGGTATTCCAACTAAGGAAAGATAATTAAAAAATGTTTAACCGCAGAAAAATTTTAACAATTGCAATTGTCAGCGTGATCGGGCTGGTCAGTGTTTTGTGTTTTGTAAACCTTGTGATGGCACTCGAAGTCGGCGTTGAACCGGTTGAAGAGGAGATTGAGCTTGGCGGCGGCGACATCAGGGTAATGATTGCGCGGATAATTAATGTGGCGCTCGGCCTTTTGGGAATCGTTGCTCTGCTTCTTATATTATACGGCGGTTTCTTATGGATGACGGCCGGTGGCGAAGCTGAGCGCGTGGAAAAAGCCAAAAAAGTTTTAATAAACGCAGTAATTGGGCTTGCGATTATACTTACATCGTTTGCGATTTCACAGTTTGTTTTAAATTCATTAATTGAGGCAACAACCGGTCCGGGTGCCGGGCCGCCAACCGGTCGTCCGGGTGGAGGAATCCCCGGCGGAGGTGCCCGGGTTTTTCAAGTGAGAAGCATTACGCCCGAAGGCTCAATTCCGATTCGAAATACCACGGTGCGGGTTTTGTTTAATGCTGACGTTGATCCGACCACATCAGAAAATAATATTACTGTAACCCGGGTTTCTGACGGCACGCGCGTTGATGGCACTTATACCACAAGCGGCGGTCGGGTAAGTTTTGTACCGACGGCAGCATGTCCGGCGCCAAACGCAGATCGAAAATGCTTTGATGCTGATACAGAGTATCGGGTTGAGGTGGCCGAGGGACTGAGAAGCACGGCCGGGCTTTTTGTAAACTGCGGTGGTTTTGGGGCTGGCTGTTCGGCCAATTTTACTACTGGCAGTTTGGTTGATGTTGATGATCCGGATGTGACAATGACCTATCCAGACAACGGCATGGGCGTACCGGTTAACTCAATTGTGATTTTGCAGGCCGAAGCAACTGATGACGCTGGCGTTTCAGTGGTTGATTTTGAACTTGATGGTGAATATTGGGCAAGTGACGGGCCAAGCGGTCCAACGCCGATTGACTTTACAGCTGAAGTTGACTGGGATACCGCTGGATATACTTTGGGAACGCGGGTAAGTATCCGCGCACGGGCATTTGATATTGATGACAACAGCGCACTATCTTCTTCGGTAAACGCGGTGGTGCGGGCGGAGCACTGTTTTAATGGTGTGCAGGATGAAGGTGAGACTGGCATTGATTGCGGAGGTGAAGAAGGCAGCCCGGATTATTGCGGCGCCTGCTCGGGCGGTGCCTGTACTTCAAATGAGGATTGTTCATCAGGATATTGTGAAGGCGGGGTTTGCGTATCATTGCCGATTATTGAATCAATTGATCCGGTTGATGGTGCAGTGGATACAATGGTAACAATTTCTGGTCAATATTTTGGCGTCTTTACTGGCCAGGTTCGTTTCTTGGGTACTTCGGCTGAAGGCGATGAAGTGGTGGCGCCGCTGGCACCATGTTCTAGAAATTGGACTAATAATCAAATTATAATTACGGTGCCTGAGGGAGCGGTAAGCGGTCCGATTGAGGTAACAACTAATGACGGCGATATTGACGTGACAAATAATGACCGTGGCCCAAGCGTGCCTGACTTTCTGATTAACACAACTGAGCGGCCAGGCATTTGTGAAGTAAGCCCTGAAGAGGGCGAGACCGGAACGCTCGTAACAATTAGCGGTACTGGTTTTGGCACAACCGAGGATCAGGTAAGATTTGCTGAGATTGATGCCGGACGGATTGATTCTTGGGCCGAGAGCTCGATCGGGGCGACGGTACCGCCGCTTGCACCAGGTGAATATCCTTTGCGGGTGAGCGTGGGTGGCGTGGACAGTAACGCAATTGAGTTTGAAGTGGTCGAAGCCGGCTTGGGCGGAACACCAACCATTGCTCAGATTGATCCAGGGAGCGGTCCGATTGGTGAATACGTAACAATTTTAGGAAGTAATTTTGGCTCTTCGGTCGGTCGAGTAACATTTACAAATCCTTCAACCGGTCAGTCGGCGGTGGCTGATGTAGATTTTCCAGAAGAGTGTGGTGATGATTTTTGGTACCGCGACAATATTACAGTCAAAGTGCCGGATGAATATTCGGATACCAATCCGGTAACTTTGGGGGTTCATGAAGTGCGGGTTCAGCGCTCTGACGGACGTTCCAGCGCCGGAGTTGACTTTACAATAAATGATGAAGCACTGGCGCCGGGAATTTGCCGGCTGGTGCCAAATGTCGGGCCAATTGGAACAGAGGTGACCATTTTTGGTGAACGTTTAGGCAGTTCACCAGGGGCGGTTACCTTTTATAATGCTCGAGGAGCAGATGTTCTTGATTGGTCAGATGATGAAGTGTTAACCGAGGTACCGAGCGGTGCCGAAACCGGTCCGGTAACCGTGACATCCGCAGCCGGCGCGCCTTCGAACGGCCTGAGCTACCGGGTTGAAAATTGTCTTGAGGAGCCCAGTGCTTGTGAGGTTGACCAGCAGTGTTGCAGTGACGGCACTTGTCTTGCTTTGACAGCCGAATGCGCCATCGGTCCGCAAGAGGCATCTTTTGTCTGGCGTTTTTCAACCGGTATTATTCCAATTACCCCACAGGTGATTGAGGCTTGTGCGAGTGAGGATCTGCCAGCTTCGCCTTCACCATGGTCAGGCCGGGCCGGGGGAGACAGCGTATGTGTAAACGCGGTTCCAACCGTACGCTTTAACGTACCCATGGACATAACGCGTTTCAACTCAAGTAATATTGAATTTAAAAAGTGCGTTGGCGGAACTGAGGATCCGTGTTCAGCCACGGTTGATGTCTTGGTGAGGAGCATTTTACCGATTTCTGACAACCATGGCTTCCAGATTTTACCCGATACTCTAATGGATCCGGACAGCACTTATTTAATAAACCTTTCAACAAATTTACGCGGCGATGAGAGCGTCGGCAGTTTAAATATGGAAGAAGATGAAGACTGCGGCACGGATTATGGTTATTGCTTTGACTGGAAAACCAGAGTGACGACTGAGCCATGCGTGATTGGCGGTGTTTCAGTAACCCCGTCTTACAAGATTGCCAAAGACAATGAACCAATCGGCTATACGGCAAGCGCCATTGCCGGCGGTGACATTTGTATTGCGATTGATCCTTCAGCCTATGACTGGCTTTGGGATTCAAGTGACGTATTGAAAGCGTCGGTGGCCGTACCAGATTCGGCAGAGCCATGGCAGGCGGCGGTAACGCCGATTTCGGAGACCCGGGGTGACCCAGTACAGATTGCGGCTGAGGCAGTTGGTCAGGGTTTGAGTGATTTTGGCGAGCTCGTGATTGACTTTACTGACCCAACAGTTATTTCTCATGAGCCGGATTGTACTGAGGCCTGTCTTAACGCGGTGGTGCGCATTGGATTTAATACTTTGATGGACAGTGCATCGCTTCTTGCGCCAGGCAATATTGAGATACGCAAATGTGAAAATGAAAACTGCCGTTCATTTACCGGCGGGAATCTGGCCACCAGTATTACTGCGGTGGATACATTAACCTGGCAGGACGTTATTGTTAATCATGATCCATTTGAAGCCAGGACTTACTATCGGGTTATTCTTTCCGATAATATTCAGAGTTATACCCACACTAATCTTACGGGATTAAACTGGGGAGATAATTATTCCTGGACTTTTAGAACAAAAGATAGTGTTGAACTTTGTGTAGTTAACCGAGTCGAGATTGAGCCGTTGGTCGGCTTTACCGAGGCTCAGGGCGAGCGGGTTAGTTATACCGCGATTCCGTATGGTGAAATTGATGAGTGCAGTACCCAGGGTCAGGTGCTTGACAGTGAGGCTTATGATTGGGGCTGGTCGGTTGGTGACACGGACGTGGCGATGTTGCTTGACGGCGGTACACTCGACACCAGCCGTGACAGTGTTTCATCGTGGTGTAATCATGAAACCTGTTTGCGCCTGGGGTCTGAAGCCGATATTGCGGTTTGCGGCAACGGCACGCTTGAGATTACTTTGGGTGAGGAATGTGATGACGGTAACACAACGTCAGGCGACGGCTGTTCACCAAGATGTTTGACCGAACCGGTCGCGCAGGTTGGGGTTGGCGGCACGTGCGGTAATGCTCTGATTGATGACCCAAGTTATATTTCTCCGTGGGACAATCCTTGGATTGAGGGTAATGAGGAATGCGACGATGGTAATGATATTTGGGGTGACGGCTGCAGTGACGGTTGTATGAACGAGGGGGCAACCCTGGCCGGTTCAACTTGTGGCAACGGCGACCTTGGTGATGGTGAAGATTGCGATGACGCTAACCGTTCCTCAGGTGACGGCTGTAGTCCGGAATGTCTGCGTGAGGGCTCTGAACCCGGACCGCTCGGTGTTTGCGGCAACGGCACAGTGCAAACCGACTTGGGTGAGGACTGTGATGATGGCAACAGTACTTCAGGTGATGGATGTTCATCAATCTGTTTAAACGAAGGTTCATACCCTTGTGTTGATCCAAGCGATCCGAATTGTTGCGGTAATGCCCGCATTGAGTTTGGCGAGGACTGCGACGGCGGTGAAGGCTGCGGACTGAATTGCTTGCTTAAGGGATCATCGTATTTATATAGTACGCCTTCATTTTGCGGTGACGGTGCGGTTGGCACGGGCGAGGAATCCGGTTGTGAAATTGGTTCACCGGACGGCCGGGCTGACGCGGTACAGATTGCCGAGGCAGTAGGTATGGGAGTAGTTGATGAAGATGGCAATCAAACAACATCAATTATGGCAACGGCTGATGGTGTCACAGGTGAGGCAGAGTTCACTTTGCTTTGCGGCTTTACGCTTGATGCTGAATGCAAAGCAATTGATCCAAATCTTGGTTTGGCAGCAAATTCTTGTTGTTACCCAATGCCTGAGGTGGTTTCAGTGATTCCGGCCAATGATTCAAATGACATGTGCCGTAATTCAGCCATTAAAGTTACTTTTTCCGAACCGCTTTCTCGGGAGTCCCTGCGTTATCAGGACGGTGAGGTGACCAAAAACCGAATTTTAGTAATTGCCGGCCAGACTGCAGCGTGCGGTGAGGGTGAAAGTCAATACCCAATGTTTAGATTGACTTACAATGATGAAGATTTGCCGTGGTGGAAGATACTGTGGTATGGAATAAAAGATATTTTTGCTAGGGCCTTTGCCCGGGTTGCTCACGCAATTGCTGACACAGGCATTGATCCGCGTCGTGATCTTAATTATTGCGAAAGCAACATTGTTGACGGCAGCCCGGTATTATCAGAAGACGGTTCAGTGGTTCAATATCAAATTAATCAGGTACTTGAATCTGATACCTGGTATCAGATCCGCGTATTGCCGGGTGTGGCAACCCAGGCCGGGGTCGAGCTTGATACATATTATGCATCTGTTTTTGGCACGGGTACTGAGATTTGCGCCTTGGATTACGTATACATTAGTGATCCGGCAGGAAATTATTTCTTTGACCAGGCTGATCCAGCAACATTGCAGGATCCATACGGTGAGAGAAGCTTTGTTGCCCTCGCGGTAAGCCGGCGTTCAGGTAAGCCGCCAGTAGCAATTGCCGAGACTCCAGGTCTTTATGAATGGGAATGGAGCTGGACATCAAGCGAGGCTGATGGCGAAGAAGGTAATATCGTGAGTGTGGGTACGGGCGACCGGGAAGATCAGCTGGTAACACCGGCGGGTAATAATGGTGAAGAACAGGTAAGTGCTCAGGCAAGAATTACTCAGGATAAAATATTTGGAAAAGCATGTTCACTAAATTCAGATTGTCCGAGAAATCTTTGTGTTGGTGCGACCGAAACTGAAGCCGGCAATTGCGCCGGTGAGGTAATTTCTGATTCGGTTACGGCAGTAGTTAATCTTTGTGAAAACCCATGGCCAGATCCAGGGGCAGAGTCAGTGCTGGGTGTTTGTATGGTACCGATAATTGAGGGGCCGCTGGCTCGCGGCGGTTCGTGCCGTAATGATGATGATTGTCCAGGTCGCGGCTGGTGTGACTACAGTGGCGAAACACTGCCATATTTTGCTGATCCAGACCAGTATCATTTTGCCACGATGTATTGCCGTGATCGTGAAGTCGGGCTTTTGCCAGATATGGAAGTAAATTTAGTAGAAAGAATTCCGGGCGTGCTTCAGGATTATCTATTAACATATGTAACACCTGATCCAGAGGCGTCCTGGGCGCGAGACGGCATTGGCTTTAGAATAATGCCAAACCCTGATCATCTTTCAGCAGAAGAGTGGTATCGGGCGCAGGGTTTTGGCGGTGACCCCGAGCCAATTTTGGTTGATGGTTATTCAGCCGTGCGGGTCGGCCGCAGTGTCTATATAAATGCGGCAAACAAGTTTGGTGACCCGGCGCTATACACCAATGTTTATATACTTTCATACAGTGATGGCGCTCATGAGATTACTCAAAATATTTATAATCAATTATTACAGAATTTGATATTTAATTACGACAACGTAACCAATGAACGCGTTTGCCGCGATCGCTTCGGTGATTACGTGCATGACGAAGGTGGAGCAATTGTAATGTGTACGGCCAATCTTGATTGTCTGAGCTATGATGAAAACGCAAGTTGCGACGCGGACAAGGACAAACTCCAGCGTGATCTTGAGCGAATTACTATTCTTTCTGAACTTGAGAAAACTTTGGAAAATTACCGTGCCTTTACTGGCGGCCGTAAGAGCTGTGCTCTGGACGGAGCCGACCTTGATTATCCGTGCGTTGATGACGCAGATTGTGAATTTTTGGATAGCCGGGCAATTTGTGAAATATTCGGCGGCACCGTGCCTAATCTTGAATCTGGATCATATTTGAGAACGCTTTCAACCAGCCTGTGGCCATCATGGCAGACTGAACTTGGCTCGGCAATTGGCGAGACAATTACTACTGACCCAATAAACCAATTTGCTGATTGCCAGCGGGAAGGATTTAATTATGATCCAAGCACTTGTTTTGATGCTGAGGCACTTCAGTTCTTCTGCCCGAGAGATTCACTTGTTTATCAATATCGTTCAATTAGCGGCGGTAGTGATTTTGAACTTTTGGCCAGCCTAGAGTTTCCAAATTATTGGACAAGTGCGAGTCTGCCAGAGCACGTCCGCTGGGATGAGGGCTGTGAAGATACGGTTTTCTCAAATGATGACCTTTGCGGCGACGGACTAAAGGGTCCGGGTGAGGAGTGTGAGCTTGGCGAGATAATGCGTGAAGGCTGCGGCGGCGCAATGGTGCGTTACATATCTTGTGTGCAGGATGGTGCAACCTGCCGTTGGGCGCGTTCAGGTGAAGACGGCTATGGCGAGTGCCAGGATTCAGTACCGGTTTGTGGCAATGGTGTAAGAGAAGGTTTTTGCGTGAGCGGGCCAAACATGGATTTGGTATGCCGCAGCGACTTAGATTGTCCAGATAGCACATGTTTCTTGACTGAGCCGTGTGATGACGGCGCCAACAATGGTCTTTATGGATTCTGTAATAATGAATGTACTGCTGACGGGGCATATTGCGGTGATGGGCTTTTGGCCGGAGCTGAAGAATGTGACGAGGGTGAGGACAATGGTCAGTATGACAGTGGTTGCAGCTGGGATTGCCGGGTGCCTGGCCCAATGTGCGGTGACGGTGTTCGCCAGCCAGAAGAGGATTGCGAACAGGATGAAAGCGAAACTTCGCCGCGCGGGGTTTGCACTTCCGGCGCTCTCAGGCTGACCGGTCTTTGCGACAGTGATGAAGACTGCCCGAGTAAAAAGATCTATGATGAATTTTCCGGAGCTTTTCTATATTCAGAACCAGGTATTTGCAGTGGTGCCTGTGTGCCGGCTGATGGTTATGATACTCAGAGGTCGCGGACCTGCAGCACTTCTTGTGATTGGGGTTATTGGCAGACCAGTTGTTCGCGCGTCGGTGTTTGCGGTGACGGAATCCTACAGGGCGGAGAAGAATGTGATGACGGCAATACCAATAATACTGACGGTTGTGTGATTGTAGCTGGTCATGAAGAAGATTTAAGTATTTCATGTAAAATTGCTCGTTGTGGTGACGGTTATCGTTATAGCGGTGTTGAATCATGCGATGCCGGGCTAATGAATGGTGTTGAATGTGAAGCTGAATATGGCGGTACTTGTGAATTCTGTACTGAACGCTGTACTTTTGCCACGGCAACGGGTGCTTATTGCGGCGATGGTATTAGGCAGAGTGCCTATGAAGAATGTGACGAGGGCCCAATTGCCTGCTGGTATACTGCGATCAGGCATTTGCCAGAAGGTGTTTTTGCCTTAGGTATTCCGGGCTATTACGGCGCGCCGCGCAGCTGCGATCCGTACGGTGATTCGAGCGAGTGTACGATCTGCCCAGAAGGAGAAGAAGGGGAGTTTGTAATTTGTTCAACCGGTGTTTGCCAGGGTCAGGGAATTTCACTTGACCATGTACCGGCCATACCACCGGATCCGCCAATGGATTATGGTTATAATGAACCTTATTGCGACACGAGTTGTCATGTGACACGCCGGACTGAGGGACCGCGCTGTGGTGATGGCGTGGTTGATTCGCGTCCTTATCCACCACTGCCGTGGACAAGGGAGGGAGCAGATTTTTGGGGAATTGGAACCGGTGGTTTGGGCGGTACAATAATTCGGGCGGAGCAGAGCTTGTGGTGGGATCTGCTTGTTCTGGCCGGACGTACCTTTATGCCCTCGCCGATTTATATAACCCTGGAAAAAGGTGCGACATATTTAGGAAATTTTCAAAAATATACCCATGTTGCTTATGGCGTAACCTGGACGCCGGTATTTGAGCCATGCGAATCTGATGAACAATGTCCAGATGAGCAGATATGCGATCAATTTGGCGATGACCCGCAAAATTATTGTTATACCTGCAGCGATCCAATCGCCCGAAGTGGATGTGTTAAGACCCTGGAGGACTCGGGAGAGGTTTGTGATTCAGGTTATGGTAATGGCGTATATAGTTCGAGCATACCGCCAAATTGTAATAATGATTGTTCAGCTTATGCATCATTCTGTGGTGACGGAATCGTTGATTTGGCAAACAATGAATCCTGTGATTGGGGAGACAATAATTTTGAAGGACGGGTAGATCTCGTATTTGTCACGACCATGCCTGACACCACCCGATCAGATGACGGCAAATGTAGTGTGTATGATGGTGCGGAAATGGTTTGTGATAATTTAAGCGCCACGCTTTCAAGATTTGGTACGATGTATGACATTGAAAAAACATTTTATTTAGCCAATGCGGATCATGAAGGTATTTATACCGGACAAGTTGATACTTTTAGAAATTGTTTTGACAATATGATTAGGGAGGGCGCCTTGACTGAGGATGATGGCACAACCATCGAAAGCTACGCCGGGCTGGCCGCTCATCCTGATATTTGCAGTGCCAGCTGGGCAAGTGACTTGGGTGGCTGCAGCGGCGGTTTGTTCACCCGGCCTTCGGGCGCGACCAGTTGGACGCAAGCAGTGGCAGATATTGCGGCCAGTCACCGCTGGCGAAGCGACAGCCTCCGATATATTGTAGTGGTTGACAACAACTTGCCCAATGGTCCGGGTAGCTCAACTGCTCACAGCTGGGCTGGTGATGATGGCCGGGCTCTGACCGCGCTTCAGACATACTTTAATACATTGAGTCCTGAGGTGAGGCCGAGGTTAGCGGTACTGGTGCATAAACATGAAAATGACTATGCCTGTATATTCGAGGACTATGGCTTGAGCGACATCTGGTTTAACCGAGATCGATTTAGTGAGGCCATGCGCAGTGTGCTTTGGGCTGATGATTGGGGAATGGGCGCAAAGCATATATTCTATGGATCAAAAGTAAATCCTCCGTATAATACATATCCGGTTTATATGGCCTTGGATGATATAATGAATTCAATTTTCTGTGATGTTAATGCTGACGGTATTACTGATTGTTCATGCTTGGCGCCGCCAGCCGAAGGAGCAACAACGCCTTGGTGCTTATGACGAATAAGACCACAATTATAATATTAGTAGTTATATTGGTGCTTGCCTTGGGTTTTTTGAGCTTTAGTATTTATTTTTATATGACCAAGCGTGGCGGAATGGAGGTAGTGGAACAGCCGATTACCCGGCCGGTTACTCAGCCGATTCAGCCAAGCGTACCGGTGACAACGAGTGAGAATTTTAATAAAGTCTTTGGTGATGCTCGGGCAGCCATGGATCCGGAAATCTGCTCCCAGCTTGCCACCAGTGACGAGGTACGTAATTGCGCTGATAAAGTAAATCTTTTAATTGCCTATCAGGGCCGTGACATGAGTTTATGCCGAGGAGTGTTTGATACCCAGCTCAGAGACAGCTGCTATGTTAATTTGGGATTGAGTTTGGGCGTTCAGTATTGCAAATATTTAACTGATCCGGCATTAAAGCAGTCTTGTGAGGAAGATCAAAATATTGAATAAAATTTTTTAAAGTTTTTATATGATTTTTGAAGACACAAAAAGAGAGCCAGAAGATATTTTTAAAGACGTTGAAGAGCCGGCGGCGCCGGCTGGGCCGCCCACTGGCACGCCGGTTGGAGCAAGGCCAGTTTTGCAAGCGGTTGAACCAGGCGCGCCCCAGGCCATGCCGCCGGTTGCACCAAAGAGCGGGGGAGGTTTGGGCAAGATAATTTTATTTTTCTTTATTGTGATTATAATTTTAGGAATTGCTGGCGCCGCCACCTGGTATTTTTGGATTATACCGGCATCTAGCCCATTGCCTGAGGTGCCAATCCTAACTGATGAAGAGGTAGTTGAACCCGAAGAAGAGCCGATTATTGAAGAAGAGCCGGCGGTAGAAGAGGAAGAGGAGCCAGAGGTTACTGAACCTGAAGAAGAACCAGAACCGACGGTTCCGTTGGACAGTGATAATGACGGTCTGACTGATAATCAAGAAGAAGCTCTTGGCACTGATCCGAATGCAGCTGACAGCGACGGCGATGGTTTGACTGATAATGAAGAAATCAATGCCTGGCAGACAAACCCGCTTAGCGCCGATAGTGATGCTGACGGGTTTACTGATAAAGAAGAGATTGATAATGGATATAATCCTAACGGGGAGGGGAGGTTACCAGGCTTTCCTGGATAAATGATTACTTATGGTAGAACAAGAACCAGAGATTAAATTTGAAAAACCAAAAGGAGCTGGTGAAGCAAAAAAGGTTGATGAAATTCATGTAATGCCGGAGCGTTTTCGCGGCGTAACCCTTGAGGCAAAGATTCCAAAAGAGGTACCGACGCCAGGGCTGAGAGGTCCGCTTGAACCAACTAAGCCGGCCAAACCAGTCAAAGCAAAAAAACCACCCAAAGCACCCCGGATGCCGGGTGAGAAGAAGTTCCCCTGGCTAGTTGTGATAATTATTTTTGTAATATTAGCCGCACTTGGTGTTTCAATATTTTTGGTGCTCCAGGGTTTTCAGCTGCCGACTGAGCGTGCCGAGGCGCCGGAAGAGGAGCAGTTAGTAGTTGAGGAACCAACGCCGCCGCCAGCAGTTGAAGAAGAGCCGGAAGAGGAAGAGGAACCAGAGTTTGCCACAACTGAGGTAAGTATCCCAGCGACGCCAGAAGTGAGCATCCCTGCCACAAGTGAGGTTAGCGTGCCAATTGAACCAGGAGAGCCGCCAGTCGTGGTTTATACCGGCGGAGTTGATGCAGACTCTGACGGGCTGACTGATGTTGAAGAGGGCTTATTTAATACTGATGAGCGAAAGCCGGACACTGATTCTGATGGCTTTTTAGACGGCAATGAGGTTTATCATCTTTATAATCCAGGTGGGACCGCGCCGGTGACTCTGCTTGAATCAGGTCTTGTAAAAGACCACATTAATAGTGAGCACGGATATATAATCTATTATCCTGCGGCTTGGCGTTCTGAGATAAGCAAGGGGTTGGTTATGTTTACGGCGTCCTCGGGTGAACTGGTGCAGGTTTTAATAGAAGAAAATCCTAGCGATTTATCACTTGAGGATTGGTACCGTACTCAGGCACCGGGTGTTGATGACGAGGATTTGAAAGCATTTACCACCAAATCGGGTATTGAGGGTTTACAAAGCCCAGATCGATTGACTGCTTATTTTAAACGCGACAGTAAAATATTTATTGTGTCATTAAATTTGGGCGCCAAGACTGTAATTGAATTCCGCCGGACGTATGAGATGATGTTAAACAGTTTTAAATTTTTAGAATGATCAAGAGCGAGTTAAATTCAAAAGTAAAAACTCGTTTAGGCAGAGCCTGGCTTACCCGGGCTGAGCGAGCGGCAAATCAGGTTCTCAGGATTAAAAAGTCGTACAATATTTCAGTGGTGTTGGTTGGACCGACGGCAATGGCAAAGCTCAACCGTCGTTATCGGGGGAAGAACAAGTCAACTGATGTACTTTCATTTTCAAATATTAATAAAGATAGGTTTATCCTGCCGAAAGGGGAGAGGATTGAAGCCGGAGATATATTTATTTGCCCGGCCGTGGCAAAGAAACAGGCAAAGCAGGAAGGTCATTCATTTTCTCGGGAAATGCAGCGGCTTTATGTGCACGGGCTCCTTCATCTTCTGGGTTATCGGCACGGAAGAGCGGCTGACCGTAAAAAAATGCTTGGCTTGCAGGCAAATATATTAAAAAAAATGAAATAACATGGGTATTAAAAGATTAGGACAAAGTTTTAAATTCGCAGGTAAAGGGCTCTGGCTAACTTTTCGTGAAGAGCAGAGTTTTCGCATCCAGGCTTTGGCAGCTATCGTGATAATAATATTTATGATTGTTTTTCCTTTGGGTGCGATTGAGCGGCTGCTCTTGGTGGCGGTGATTGTAGCAGTTTTGGTGCTTGAGATCATAAATAGCATATTTGAGCGGATTGTTGACGTTTATAAGCCCAGGCTTAATCCATATGTAAAAGATATTAAGGACATGATGGCGGCGGCCGTGCTGGTGGCCTCAATCGGGGCAGTGGTGATCGGTATAATGATTTTTTATCCTCACGTTCTTAATATTTGGATAAAATAATTTCCAAATACGTTAAATTATTCTATAATATAGTCTGAATTTGCAAATTTATGTCTGACCAAATAATTACCGGACTCGATATTGGTTCATCGCATATCCGAATTGTGGTTGGCCAAGTAATTCCTTCAGAAGAAAAACGGGAGATTCATATTATTGGTGCAGTGGATGTACCATCAGAGGGAATTTCAAAAGGCGCCATTACTTCTATTGAAGATGCGGTTTCTTCGGTTTCTTCAGCTCTGGAGCAGGCTGAGCGCGTGACCGGTGTTCCGGTTAACAGTGCCTGGGTAGGAATTTCCGGCAGTCACATCCTGGCGCAGGAGAGCAAGGGCGTAGTTGGTGTTTCAAGAAGCGACGGTGAAATAAAAGAAGAAGATGTTGAGCGTTCAATTGAGGCGGCCCGGACCGTGGCAACTCCGTCAAACTATGAGATTCTCCATGTCTTGCCAAAGAGCTTTACGATTGACGGCCAGGGCGGTATAAAAGATCCAGTCGGCATGACCGGTATCCGTCTTGAGGTAGATGCAGAGATTATTCAGGGTTTGAGTTCACAAATTAAAAATATCACCAAATGTGTTTACCGCACCGGCCTTGATATTGAGGATTTGGTGCTTTCAGTGCTTTCATGCGCTGAGGCCGTGCTTACGCCGCGGCAAAAAGAGCTGGGTGTGGTGCTTGTGAATATTGGTGCCACCACCGCAAGTGTGATTGTTTTTGAAGAGGGAGACGTACTGCACACCGCAGTGATTCCAATTGGCGGTGATCATATCACCTCTGACATTGCGATTGGCCTTCGCACCTCGATTGACGTGGCCGAACGCATAAAGATTGAGCAGGGGACCGCCATTACTAAGGGATTTAGTAAAAAGGACGAAATTAATCTGGCGGATTTTGGCGCCCAGGACGAGGAAATGGTATCTCTTAAATATGTGGCTGAGATTATTGAGGCGCGGGTTGAAGAAATTATGGAAAAGATCGATACCGAGCTAAAAAAGATTGATAGAAGCGGCATGTTGCCGGCTGGTGTGGTCCTAACCGGCGGTAGCGCCAAGCTTAAAGGCATTGTTGAGGTAGCAAAAAGCAAGCTCAGGCTGCCTGCATCACTTGGTTATTCAATGGGGGTAACTAGCGTGACTGATAAAACGCAGGATCTTGGTTTTTCAACTGCGGTAGGTTTGGTACTTTGGGGTGGTGAGATCGTTGGTCAGAAGTCACAGCCCCTTGGTAAGATTTTGGGTAAAATTAAGGGCGTTGATAAGGCGTCAGGACAGGTAAAAAAGTGGATTAAGTCTCTTATCCCCTAATAATTTTTTAAAAATATTTTTTACAAAGCCTCGGAATCACGAGGCTTTTTGAATGTAAATAATTTTCTTGACAGTGGATATTAATTATAATAAAGTATTAGTAACGAAGTAATTTATATTTTATTTTGAATAAATAATTTGTTCAACAAATTTATGCCAGAAATTAAACCTGATGTTGAAGCCTTTGCAAAAATTAAGGTTGTTGGTGTTGGAGGGGGTGGAGGTTCAGCAATAAATCGCATGATTCAATCAAGAATCAGGGGCGTCGATTTTATCTCAGTAAATACTGATGTCCAGGCGTTGCACTACTCACAGGCGCCAACCAAGCTTCACATTGGTAAGGCAACGACACGCGGATTGGGCGCGGGCATGAATCCGGAGCTTGGTTTCAGGAGTGCGGAAGAGAGTCAAAACGAGATTCGTGAAACCTTAAAGGGTGCGGACATGGTTTTTATTACAGCCGGCATGGGTGGCGGTACCGGGACTGGTGCTCTGCCCAAAGTGGCGGAGATTGCCAAAGAACTTGGTGCTTTGACCATTGCAGTGGTAACAAAACCGTTTGGTTTTGAAGGCGCTCAGCGCATGAGGATTGCCGATGACGGGCTGGATAAGGTAGAGGATCATGTTGATACTATCATCACGATTCCAAATGACCGGGTGCTTCAGATAGTTGATAAAAAGACCAGTTTGCTTGATGCTTTTAGTATTGTTGATGATGTACTGCGCCAGGGTGTGCAAGGTATTACCGAGGTAATTACTGTGCCTGGGCTTATAAATCTTGATTATGCCGACGTAAAGTCAATTATGGATGGTGCTGGATCAGCACTGATGGGCATTGGTAAGGCTTCGGGTGACAATCGGGCAATTGAGGCAGCTAAAATGGCGATTGCCAGTCCGCTTCTTGACCTTTCAATTGACGGCGCTAAGGGCGTACTTTTTACTGTGAGCGGCGGGCCGTCACTCAGTATGCACGAGGTGTCAGAAGCCGCTGAAACCATCACGGCTTCGGCTGAAGCCGATGCCAGAATCATTTTTGGTGCGGTTATGGACGAGACATTAAAAGATGATGTTAAGGTTACAGTGATTGCCACGGGTTTTGACAAGCGTTTGAAACCGCTTTCATCGCCACAGCCGCAGTCAAAAGCGGTTTATGAGCCAAGTAAGTTTATTAAAGAAAAAGAAATCGAAGAGATTAAAAAGGCTGAGCCAAAACCAGCTGAAGAGCCGGTAAAAGAGAAAAAGTTTCCTTTTTCCAAAAAGGCAGCCAGTGCTGAGCCGGTCCAGCCGGCTGAATCAGCACCAGCGGTTGATGAGCAGGAAGATTTGGAAATCCCAGCCTTTATTAGGAAGAAAATGATGTAAAATAGATAGATAATTTAAGGACCTCCGTAGATGGGGGTCTTTTATTTTTGGCCAAAATTTGCTAAAATGAAAGCATTAATTAATGTTTTCATCCTGAGCGCAGCGAAGGATCTAATCCGATTATGAACTGTCCAGTATGTAAATCAAAGGACACCAAAGTCGTGGATTCGAGGATTTCCTCGGACGGGCTTAGTATTCGCCGACGCCGTGAATGCGAAAAGTGCAATTATCGCTTTTCAACGATTGAAGAAGTCGAGCTTTTGGATCTGACCGTGGTAAAAGGCGACGGCCGGCGTGAGGGGTATTCGCGTGACAAGGTAGTCCGTGGTTTAATGAAGGCGCTTGAAAAGCGTTCGTTTACTGATGCGGCGTTTAAAAAGTTAGTACACAATATTGAGCGAGATATTCAAAAAAAGAAACGTGGCGAGCTCACAAGCCAGGAAATCGGCGAAGTAGTAATTAATCGTTTAAAGGGTTTTGATAAAGTGGCTTATATTCGTTTTGCTTCGGTTTACCGTCAGTTCGAAGACGTGCTAACTTTTCAAAAAGAACTTAATAAGCTTTTAAAGAAAAAACGCCCGAAATAATATGGAGGAAAAGCCAAAAACGCAAAAAAAGCCCACGCCAAACTCTAATAAAAATATTGAAAAGCTTTTGGCAGAGAACTTGGAGCAAAACAAACAGATTCTAGAGGCAGTTAATGTTACTCGGCGTTATATAAAATTTATCAGGATTGTAAATGTGGTTAAGGCGCTTTTGATTTTTATTCCCCTCGCGCTTGCCCTGATTTATGTGCCACCTTTTTTGCAGAAAGTATTGGAAGTTTATGACGAACTTATCGGAACATCACCTTTTGAAATTATTCAGGATATAAAAAATGGGGAGTAGTGGTTTTCAAAAGCGAGTTCTGAAATTATGCTCAAGGGTTCCCAAAGGCCGGGTGACAACGTATAAAATAATCGCAAACAAAGTTAATGTTCCAGGCGGTGCCCGCGCAGTGGGGCAGGCACTTCACAACAATCCAAAACTTGTTAAAATTCCCTGCCACCGGGTGGTAAGAAGTGACGGCAGCATCGGGGGTTATCGGTGCGGCAAGACGAAAAAGATGAAACTTCTTGCATCAGAAGGTGTAAAAGTATGTAAGGGGAGAGTGGAAGATTTTAATAAGTTAATATATAAATTCTAGTATGGAAGATAAACAGTTAAATAAAAGTCCAAAAACAAAGATAATCCTCACAACTGCGACAATTGCTCTGGTTGTGGGTATTATTTTTGGCGGTCTTGCCGGTGCGATCATGGGTGTGCTTTCAACAGACTATTTATTACCGTGGTTTGAGCAGACTTTTAATTTGAGTTTGCCAGGCATTTCTCAAAATGGCTTACCCTCGCGTATACAAGTGGTTGAGGAATCTGCTACTGTGGATGTGGTTCAAGAGGCAAGCCCCGCCGTAGTAAGCATTGTGATTACTAAGGAGCTAAGCACGTATTATTCAAGCGCGCCTAGTTTTCCGTTTGATTTTTTTGGTTTTGACTGGCCGTTTTTTCAACCTGAAGAAGACGAAGATGCGCCAACAGTTAAACAGGAGGTGGGTGGGGGCACTGGGTTTATTATCAGTGACGATGGTTTGATTCTTACTAACAAACATGTGGTAGCAGACGAGGACGCTGAATATACCGTGGTATTAAACGACGGTACCCAGTATGAGGCTGAGGTGGTGGGTCAGGATCCGTTTTTAGATCTAGCAGTAGTGAAAATTGAGGCAAGCGATCTGCCTATTCTTGAGCTTGGGGATTCGGACAATATTCAAATCGGCCAGACCGTAATTGCGATTGGCAATGCCCTGAGTGAATACCGCAATACCGTGACCAAGGGCGTGATTTCGGGCATTAACCGTCGGATTGTGGCGGGCGATCGTTCAGGTGGCAGTGAAGTAATTGAAGAAGCGATTCAGACGGATGCGGCAATTAATCCAGGTAATTCCGGCGGTCCGCTTTTGAATCTGGCCGGACAGGTAGTTGGTGTCAATACGGCGGTGAGTCAGCGAGGTCAATCAGTTGGTTTTGCCATTCCGATTAATTCGGCCAAAAGAATTGTTGAAAGCATCAAAGAGCACGGCCGGATTGTCCGTCCCTGGCTGGGCGTGCGGTACATGATTATTAATGACGCAATTGCCAAAGAAAATAATCTTTCAGTAAATTATGGTGCCTTGATTGTGCGCGGTCGAAATCCCGGAGATATTGCCGTTATTCCGGCCAGCCCGGCTGACAAGGCAGGACTCCTAGAAAATGATATAATATTAGAAATAGAAGGTGAACGGGTTGATGAAGAGCATCCTTTGGCTGTTTTGATTGCTCAATATAATCCTGGAGACAATATTAAATTAAAAGTGCTTTCTAAGGGCGAAGAAAAGACAGTGATTGTAACACTTGAGGAATACGCTGAAAGCACGCTTGAAGATTAAATAGAACCCATGAAATTAGATAAGCGAACCAAGATCGTTTGTACGATTGGCCCTGCTTCGGATAAGCAGGAAGTACTTGAGTCAATGTTTAAAGCCGGCATGAACGTGTGTCGCCAGAATTTTTCACATGGCACGCATGCCTATCACCGCAAGTTATTCAAAAGAATCCATGCGGCAGCAAAAAAAGTTGGTGAACCGGCCGCTATCATCGGCGACTTGCAGGGGCCAAAGGTGAGGGTTGGTGAAATGCCTGAAGGTGGTGTGAAACTTAAAATTGGAGAAAAAATAACATTGTCAACCAGTGCGACAAAATACAAAGGTGACGTTATTCCGGTTACGTACAAAGATCTTCATAAAGATGTGAGCAAGGGTGATATTATTCTGCTTGATGACGGTCTTTTGGAGCTTAAAGTTTTTTCAGTGTCAGGCACAAAGATAAATACTGAGGTTAAAGTTGGCGGGCCGCTTACATCACACAAGGGTATTAATCTTCCGACCGCGACTTTGAGTGTGCCGGCAATTACGGCAAAGGACAAAGAGGATGTAAAGCTCGCGGTTTCCATGGGCGTAGACTATGTAGCGCTTTCTTTTGTTAAAAGCGCTAAAGATATATATGATCTTCGCTACATGATTAAGGATCTTGAAAAAAAGGCAAACAAAAAGACGGACGATCCAATAAAAATTATTGCCAAGATTGAAAAGCACGAAGCAATTAAGGATATTGATGAGATAATTGAAGCAACCGATGGAATAATGGTGGCGCGCGGTGATCTGGGCATTGAAACACCGGCCGAAGAAGTGCCTTTAGTGCAAAAACGTATAATTGAAAAGTGTCTTAATGCTGCCAAGCCGGTTATTGTAGCAACGCAGATGCTTGAGTCAATGACAAAAAAGCCGCGACCAACGCGCGCTGAGGTTTCGGACGTGGCAAACGCGGTAATCGACCACACTGACGCGGTTATGCTTTCGGCCGAAACCGCGACCGGTGCTTATCCGAGGAAAACCGTGGAAACCATGGCAAAAATTATTTCAGAAACCGAAGAATCGCATTATGATGACATGATTTTTAAAGGTTATTTGAAAAAACTTCAGCCAATTGATGAGGCAATTTCACGCAGTGCCCAGCTTTTGGCCACCGGCGTAGGAGCAAAACTTATTTTAACGGCTTCAATGTCAGGTAATGCCGGACGCTTGGTCAGCCGGTACCGGCCAGAATTGCCGATTTTTGTCACGACTGACGATAGCCGGGTGATGCGGCAGTTAAATCTTTCCTGGGCAGTGCGGCCCTTTCTTTTGCCGCAGTGCCGCAGCATTGAGGAGCTCGTTGACCGATCAATCGGATTTTTGAAGAAAAATAAATTTACTAAAAAAGGTAATAAGATCATTGTGATTGCCGGCGAGCCGGTCGGCCGTTCCGGCCGGCTGAACTTAGTTGAAATACGAGAGGTTTCATAGGGGTATGAAGAAGAATAAGAAATTCATACTTTGGTTAAAGGACATCCGTGCAAAGGATGTTTCTTTTGTTGGCGGAAAAAATGCTTCGCTTGGTGAGATGTATGCCAAGCTGGTACCGCTCGGCATTAAAATTCCAAACGGCTTTGCGGTTACGGCCTATGCTTATCAATATTTTTTAAAAAAGAATAAACTTGATCACAAGATCCGTACGATTATTAAAGATTTAAATCGCAGTGATGTGAGGGATTTAGCCCGGCGTGGGGGTGAGATCCGCCGCCTTATTCTTGAGGCGAACATGCCGGAAGATCTGGCTGAGGCGATTAGAGAGGCTTACGGTAGACTCTCAAAAGAGTACCGTATGGCCAATGTTGATACTGCGGTTAGGAGCTCGGCCACGGCTGAGGATCTTCCCAAGGCATCATTTGCCGGTCAGCAGGAGACATATTTAAATATTCGCGGAGCAAATAATCTGGTTGAGCATTGTAAAAAATGTTTTGCTTCGCTTTTTACGAATCGGGCAATTGCCTATCGCGAAGATCAGGGGTTCAGCCACATCCGGACATATCTTTCAGTGGGAGTACAGAAAATGGTACGCAGTGACCGGGGTGCGGCTGGGGTGTTGTTTACACTTGATACTGAGAGCGGCTTTCGTGATGTAATTTTAATAAATGCTTCCTGGGGTTTGGGAGAATACGTGGTTAAAGGTAGGGTAACGCCGGATCAATATTATGTTTTTAAGCCAACCTTGGAGCAGGGTTATCCAGCAATTATCAGTAAAATTATCGGCACCAAAGACGTTAAGCTCATTTATTCTAGGAAAGGCACTAAGCAGATCAGGATGCCAGCTAGCCAGCGCGATAAGATTGTTCTGGCTGACAAGGATATTCTCAAGCTTGCCAAGTGGTCGTTAATTATTGAAAAGCATTATAAGATGCCGCAGGACATTGAATGGGCCAAGGACGGAGTGACCGGCGAGCTTTTTATTGTCCAATCCAGGCCAGAGACAGTGCAGTCGCAAAAAGAGAGAAACATAATAAAAGATTATCGGCTTAAGCGCCGCGGCAGGATTTTGACCGAGGGAATCAGTGTTGGCACAAAGATTGGCCAGGGTGCGGCCAAGATCATCCGCGATCCAAAGGAAATGAAAAAGTTTAAAGCAGGCCAGGTGCTCGTAACCCGGATTACTGATCCGGATTGGGAGCCGTTAATGAGGATTGCCAGCGCAATTGTGACTGAGCAGGGCGGCAAGACCTCTCATGCGGCAATTGTTTCGCGCGAACTCGGCATTCCGTGCGTGGTTGGCACGGCCAATGCAACTAAGACAATTCGTTCGGGCCAGTTAGTGACCGTAAGCTGCGGTGAGGGCGAGACCGGATATGTTTATGCCGGACTTTTGCCGTTTGAAATAAAAAAACAGGCAATCCGCAATATTCCAAAAACCAAAACTAAAATAATGATGAACGTGGGTGAGCCGGAACTGGCGTTTGAGTTTTCATTTTTACCGAATGACGGTGTTGGGTTGGCGCGTGAAGAATTTATTTTTACCAATTTTATTAAAATCCACCCTTTAGCTTTGCTTGAGTATGATAAGATGAGCGGAGCGGTTAAAAAACGGATCAGAAAATTGACCCGCGGCTGGGCAAAAAAGGAGGATTACATGGTTGATAAGTTGGCCGAAGGTATTGCCCGGATTGCGGCAGCGTTTTATCCCAAGCCGGTGATTGTGCGGCTTTCTGACTTTAAAACCAATGAATATGCGAGTTTGATCGGGGGCACGGCTTTTGAGCCAAAAGAGAATAATCCAATGCTTGGTTGGCGCGGGGCAAGCCGTTACTATGACTCAAAATATAAAAAAGCATTTAAACTTGAATGTTTGGCAATAAAAAAAGCGCGTGAGCGCTGGGGATTGAAAAATATTATTGCGATGGTGCCGTTTTGTCGGACAGTGGAAGAAGGAAAAAAAGTTATTGCCGCAATGGCGCAGAGTGGCTTAAAACAAAAAAAGGATGGACTTGAAATTTATGTGATGTGCGAGATTCCTTCAAACGTGATTCTGGCGCGTGAGTTTGCTAAAATTTTTGATGGCTTCAGTATTGGATCTAATGATTTAACTCAATTAACATTAGGGGTTGATCGTGATTCGGAGTTAGTTTCACATATTTATGATGAGCGAAATCAGGCAGTTAAGTGTTTAATTGCTCAAGTGATCAAAGAGGCACACCGTGCTGGCTGCAAGGTTGGGATTTGCGGTCAGGCACCGTCAGATTATCCTGAGTATGCTGACTTTTTGGTTGAAGAGGGGATTGATAGTATCTCATTAAATCCAGACACGGTTTTGCCAACTATTCGGCGTGTGGCCAGAAAAGAAAAGAAGCGGCGGCGCAGATAGAAGACCCCGCTAAGCGGGGTTTTTTGATTTAATATTAGCCCTTGCTAAAAATCATTTATTGTGATAAACTGTCCACATCTTTAAGCAATTAAGTCCGCAGTGCGGACGCGTGGTGTAGCCCGGTTAACACGCCTCCCTGTCACGGAGGAGATCGAGGGTTCAAATCCCTTCGCGTCCGCTTTGCGGATTTTTTTTATTGAAAAAATAAAAAAGAGGACCATTTGGTCCTCATGGGTTCACTTCTTGAGCTTTTGGCACTTGGAGATGTCCACCTCAACTGCGACAACACGGGTGGTTTCAGTGTCGTCGGTGTTCTGGATGGTTTCCTTGTGCAGGTAGACTTCGTAGTCATCGCCCTGACAGACGAACCGTTCGGGGCAATTCTTGCCCCGGCAGTCGCATGGTTCGGTGGTCAGTGATCCATCGAAATCCTCGATGAGCTGGTAGTTGGTGCAGACCAGCATGGGCGGCTTGACTGCCTTGGGCTTGGGCGGCAGGGGAATGGGCTTGCTTGCGCTTGGCGTTGGCTGCTTGATTGCTTCGGCCATGACCGGTGCAGTCTTCTCTCCCGTGTACTTGCTGATGAGCCAGTAAGCACCATAGCAGACACCGATGACGACAGCAAGTGTCAGCATGCAGCAGAGAAGGGCGGCGAGGCAGAGCAAGCCCCATTCACGGATCCACGCGCCGGCCCGATCCATGAAGTCGGGCGGCGGAGGCGGCGGCTGGTCAGTGCTGGCCTGCCGTGTTGCCGCGCTCGTGGCTGAAGGCTGGGGACGAGGCACTGGCGTGACCGGAGCCGGTGTTGCTGCCGGCAGGGGCGGCGGTTCGGCCTCGGCAGGTGCTTCAGGCTCGGGCACAGGGGTGTCCTTAGCCGGCTTCTCCGGCGGTTGCATCTCGCTTGTCTGCTCGGGGTCGTCGGGGTCAGGCCCGTCAGGATCCATCTGGAGTTCCGGATGGCTGTCATCCTGGTCCTGGCCTGGCTGAGAAGCTGGTTGTCCTCCAAGGCCGATTATGATCCCTGGCTTCTTATCTTCACCGTCTTTTCCGCTCATGTACAATCCTCCTCTCAAGAGTGGGTTAATTTTAAGAAAATAAGTAAAAGAGCTTTCTTTGTGTTTATCATAAATACCTTAAAATGTCAAGAAACAAAAAAGGGCCGTAGCGGCCCTGATGTTGTAGGGGGTTTTAGGATTGGTGAGGCGGGTTGTGCCAGATTCCTTTGCAGCCGACCAGTTCAAGGCCGGTTGCTGTCTTGATAACCTGGTAGTTGTTCTCGCAGATGAGTTCGTCCGGAGGTTCGCCGTCGAGTCCGGTGATGGTGCAGTCAGTCTCCCTGAGCGTGTCCTTGTTCACTTGCCTGATTTCGCCTTGGCAGCGAAGTTCGTAGCGCGTGGCCAGCTGGCGGGGCTGGACCGGAGGCTCGGCCTGCAACTCGGGTTTGGGCGAGGCAAAGCTCGGCATTGAGAAGTTGCCGACTGAGGCAACCAGGACGGTTGCTCCTCCCAGCACCAGGATAGCGATTCCGGCAAGCAGGGGATTGCGGCTCAGGCTGCGGAACATGTTGCGGCTTTGGGCGCCTGCGATTCGGGTGTGGGTTTGCGCGGCCTGCGGCACCCGGCTGACTCGCTTGGTCTTTTCGTGCAGGGTGGTAAGAGTTGAGCTGATCTTCGTCTTGAGCGCATCGGGTACGTCCTTGAACTGGCGTAGCATTCGCAGGGCGCTGATGTAGGCTGTGTATGCCTTGAGCCGCACGGTTTCGCGCACCGCGACCATCTTTTCCTGCAGCCATTTGAGCGGCGCACCCACGGCCGCGATTACGGCCAGGAGCTTGGCATAGGCCAGGCTGTAGCGCAGGGTGACCGAACCCATGTGGTGCTGGCAGGTCGGATTGTGCCCGAGCTTGTTCTTGCAGAAGTCCAAGCCGGTGCTGTAGTAGTCGATGTGCATGGTCAGGTTTGGTTCGGCTGAGGCATTGGCCTGCTCGACCTCGACCGAGTCTTCGGTCAGGTTCGGATCAAGCTGAATGAGCTTGTGAGACAGCTTGGCGATCTCGTAGCCGCGGGGCTTTACGAGCAGGACCCGCATGTCCTTGGGAGGGTGCTTGGCGCAGAAGGTGATTTTGGCCTTTTGGCCGGTCGGCACCAGGCCGAGAAACGGCCGTTTCACCTTGAGCGGCAGGTGCACTCGGATGAGGTCATGCGGCTGGATTTCCGATGTTTTCAGGATGTCTTTGCTATCGAGCCTTTGGGTCGGATCGGTCATTTTTCACCGCCTTTCCTAAATTAAAAAGAGCCCTTTGGGGGCCAACCAACATATCAGCCTACCATAATTTTAGGCTTTTGTCAAGGCTAGCTGACATTATTAAAAATCCCTGCTAAGCAGGGATTTTTTATTTTACGATTTTGACGATCGCTTCAAAGACTTTTGGTTCTTTTTCTGCGAGGTCAGCCAGGATCTTGCGGTCGATTTCAATTTTTTTATCTTTGAGGAGTTTAATGAATTTACTGTAGCTTAGATCGTGCTGACGAACCGCGGCATTTATCTTGATGTGCCAAAGGCTGCGGCGGGTTCTTTTTTTGTTTTTGCGGTCGCGGTAACTGTGGGCGCCGGCCTTAGTGGTCGCGGTTTTGGCAAGTTTTATTAGTTTCTTACGGCCCCACTTATATCCCTTGGCCTGCTTCAGAACCTTGCGTCTTTTTTTAACATGAGTTGTTCCACGTTTTACTCTGGGCATATGCTTTAGTTATTGGTTTCTTCTCTAATTAGTTTTTGCCATCCTTTGTGGATGCCGGTATCTCTCCTTTTCTTGCGAGTTTTATCGCCGCCTTCACGTGCGTTAAAATGGTCCTGTCCGCAATAGCGTTTGAGAACCTTTTTCTTTTTTGTAACTTGGAAGCGTTTGGAATAGGATTTTCTGGTTTTTTGTTTCATATTCTTATGCTTTGGCAACGAGTGCACTTACCATATTTCCTTGCTTGGTAACTGCTTGCTCGGTTTTTACTTCTAACTCATCATTGAGTTTTTTAATAAATTCTTGGATTTGTTCTTTTGCCAGATCAGGGTGTCGTCTTTCTCGGCCGCGGAGAACGATTTCAACTTTTACTTTATCGCCTGATTCAAGAAATTTTTTTGCCTGTTTGATGCGGATGCCGAGATCGTGATCACTGATTCGCACCGAAAGCCGGAGGCCCTTAACTTCAACCTTATGCTGTTTGGCCCGAAGCTTACGAGCTTCTTTTTCTTTTTGATATTTAAACTGGCCATAGTCCATAATCCGGGCAATCGGCGGCTGGGCTTTGGGATGCACTTCAACCAAGTCAAGCTCTTTTTGATGGGCCAGCTTGATTGCTTCTTCGGTAGCCATCACGTCAAGGTTTTTTCCGTCCGCGTCAATAACTCTAATCTGGGGTGCACGAATCTGTTCATTGCACCGATACATCGGTTCCACAACTTGTGGCTTTCTATGTTTTCTTCTTCTTGAAATTCTCATTCTTCACATTTGGAATTAGGTTCAAAAGGTGAAGACTGGTGGAGATGAGGGGAATCGCACCCCTGTCTAGTAAGTCTTGTATATTGGATTTCTACAAACGTAGTTGGATTTATTTATCATTTTAAGGATATGAAATCCAACAAAAATCCTTAAAACTATCTCGGATGGTTTAAGCCGTTAGTGTGAGAAGCACAAACGGCCGGTCCTGCAAATGTGACACCCAGGTTCTGGCTAGCAGGCATTGCCAGAGTGGATGGGCAATTGGCTTATGCAACTGCCATTGAAAGTGACGGAACGCGTAAAGCATTCTTCACTTTCGCCATAAAATTGGCATGTATGTGTTTGACTCAGGATTTACAAGGCGTGAGCCGTCCTTGATTTGCGTCCAATATAAAGAACTCCTATCGATTCTTATACATCCCCCTTATCTTTTTGACTTCATTGCCCGGCTGATTTTTCGCTCATCTTCGCGTTTTTTAATGATTTCCCGTTTATCCTGTTTCTTTTTGCCTCGAGCTAAGCCAATTCCTACCTTAATTTTGGTGCGTTTAGTATACACTGAGACCGGGATGAGTGTCAACCCCTTTTCCTGCGTTTTTCCGGTTAAATATCTGATTTCTCGCTTCTTGAGCAAGAGCTTTCTGGTTCGCTGAGGATCATACTCAGGCAGGGGGCCAGCCATTTTGTATTTAGGAATTTGCGCGTTAACCAGCCACGCCTCACCAGCTTTTATTCTAATATAAGAACCATCAAGGTTAATATGACCTTGCTTTACTGATTTTACTTCCTGGCCTGACAGCACAATTCCGGCTTCAAATTCTTCCAAAACACTAAAATTGTGCAGACCTTTCTTGTTCTTGGTGATTTGTGGCATATGTACTCTATTATATATAAAGATACAGGAATGTCTAGGGATAGAAGCTGATTTTTTGGGTGCGAATTTTGGGTTTGACCCGTGGTTTTTTGCTTGATATACTATAATATATAAAAATGCTTAAATAAATAAAAAAATCGCATGGCAGGTGATAAAAATCAAATGATGACAATCAGTATCTCTACCTCAACCATAATTAAGCTGGTGCTTGTGCTATTGGCTTTATTTTTTTTATGG